>ENA-OOZA01000841-OOZA01000841.1-human-gut-metagenome-genome-assembly--contig:-NODE-841-length-17041-cov-5.013541_pt1 | contig 17041 bp, 20 predicted proteins | sample MGYA00241703_ERZ501378 | MGnify/ENA primary metagenome ERZ501378 (study PRJEB25962, sample SAMEA2042916) | human gut metagenome | biome: human gut; feature: human-associated habitat; material: faeces...
CACCTCATTTCATGCAACTGGCTGCCATTTTACAGGTCCTGTAGCTTTGCGTCCCAGACTTTCATCTAGTTTGCCGATTTCCTTATTATAGCTTTAATCTTATGCAAAAAACTGATTTTATTATACTTTAACGCTCTATTATACACAAGAAAAAAAATAACCGTTTTAACGTTCCAAAACAAAAAAGCCGAAAGCCACATTGTTATCCGTGACCTCCGACTCATCTTTTAGAAAAACGGTTAATCCATGATATATTATTTTCTTGAGTGAATTTTTACCCTACCTTGATCACCCTGTATCATTTAATAACTTCTTCTCTTGTCATAATCCCCGTAAATTGTTCAACGCCAAAACGTCTCATAAACATTTCACATTTGCATAGGAAAAAATAATAAATATTTAATCCGCAACCACTTAATCCTTCATAATTCCCCTGACCTTTAGAAATCAGCAAATCAGCGTTCTTGATCTCCTCCATTGCTTCCTGGGATATTGCTCCTATAACGTTACCTGGCATTCCTGTACCGTTTCCAATTACCTTTTGCGCAACATTTTCCATATGAATATATTTTGCATCCTCTAATGTCGCATCATTTAGAACCGGCTTTCCTCTTACAATTACAGATATATACAAATCAGGATTAATATCTCGAAGAGTTGAAATGAATAACTTATCTGTTACAATTTCTCCGCAGTTATCTGTAAAATAAACTAACCTGTTTGCATTGACTATATCTTTCTGAAAAACAGTCAGCAGATTAGGATCTATATGTATATTTACTGCTTCATCCAGCTGAGTTTTTAACTTAATTTCATTCACATTTTCTAATGCACCAAAATCAATATAATTTCCAACCATCGCATACTGTATTGCCATTTTCAAATGATCTTCAGCTATATTAACTCTATTTTTCATATATGGAAGACATTCCAACATTAATTGATTATAATGTTTTTTAATTTCCGTATAGTCCATTAAATTCCCAAACATATCCCGACGAAGGTTGTCCATTTTCTCTGCTATCTGTGGTGTAGTTAATCCATCACTATTCCTTATGATTTCGTTAACTTCATATTGATATTTTTTTATTTCTTCTTTAGTTACATTATCAGGGTATTTATCAACATTTCGTTTTATCTGACATTTTTTACATTCTTTATTTATAACCATATTATTCTCCCTACATCATATTAGTTTATTACAGTAAATAAAAATGATTCTTTTCATTTTCTTTTTTGTAGATTGTTGTTCTATTTTCAATATCGACCCGACACGTTTCTGCTATACTATTTACTATTTTTTCTGTATTTCCATGATGCACCGATGCATATACGATTGCTTTTCTCATATCTAGACCCTTTCTATCAGCTCAACAATAGAATTATACCATCATTTGTTATCTTGTAAATCTGTTTCATTACAAGCAAGCCCTGTAGCTCCTCCGATCACAACAGCGTTTTTCCGATCAGACCTTTACTGAAAACCTGCTCCAGTGATTCCAGATTCTGAAGGCTCATACCGGCCAAGTCATCCGGATTCAGGTTAAGTAATGGATTATCGCTCACTTGCCAACCTCCTTCTATGTTTTTTTATGGTTTTATTATAGCCGCAGCTTTCTTTTAGAAAAATACTACTTTTGTATGATTTGCTGTGTATTTCGCCTGTATTTTACTATTTTTATCAAACAATGTTTCTTCTTTCTATTAATTATTTTTTACAAAGAACAAAAAAGAGAACCCCAACGGATTCTCTGTAATCAATATCCTTTCAAAAGCCCCAACGCGCTTCCCCTCACCAAGAGACGTGGTGGGTTCTGTGAGCTATTTGGTTAGCACTGTTGCTATCGTTCACAGCAAGATGAGAAAACCATTCATCCGGTGCGGCACCATGCCAGTGTTTCACTTCTGCCGGAATATTGATGCAGTCGCCTGGCTTCATTTCTACAGCTTCTTTACCTTCTTCCTGATAATATCCTCTTCCGGCAACACATACCAGAATCTGTCCGCCTCCACTTTTTGCATGATGGATATGCCAGTTATTTCTGCATAAAACTGGACTACCCCTCCGCAATCCCTTATAGTTACGGGCTTTAACGGCATACACGTCTGTGTTTTGTGCGACCCTTTCATGACAAGCAGTTTCTGCCAGGTTATTTCTCTGCTTCGTCCTCATTCCAAACCTCTTTTGCAAGATTAAAGACTGCCCAGCCTTTTGGCCAGCCTGCATAGAATGCTACGTGAGTGATGATTGCTGCGATCTCTTTCTGTGTTACCCCATGATCCTTTGCATTCTGTAAATGGAATTTCAAAGAGGAATCTGTGATTCCCTGTGCCATCAGTGCTACAACTGTGATGATACTTCTTGTTTTTAAATCAATATCTTCGTTATTCCAGTTCTCTCCGAAAAGAATGTCATCGTTAAAATGTGCAAAATCTGGTGCAAATGTTCCCAGAGCATTTCTTCCTGCTGTCTGTGTGATCTTTGCCATGATATCAAACCTCCATCTTTCTTATTTATGGTAATTTGTTATACTCTTCTTCCGGTAAAAACTCCAGCCATTCGTTGGAAGCTCCCTCTGCTGGAACTTCAACAGCCAGATGCTGGAACCAGCTGTCTTTCGCTGCCCCGTGCCAGTGTTTTACTTCTGGTGAAATATTTACTACATCTCCAGCTTTCAATTCACGAGCTGGTTTTCCTTCTTCCTGGTACCATCCTCTTCCACCAGTAACCAGAAGGATCTGTCCACCTTTATGATGGATGTGGTATGCATTGATTGTTCCCGGAGCGAAAGTAACCAGACCAACTGGTACTCTCTCTGTTGTAAGCATATTCAAATAGCATTCACCTGTAAAATACTTTGCGAATGCTACGTTTTCTTCACCGATTGGAAATACGTTACCTCCACCTAAGTCTTTTTTCATCTGTTCGATATCCATAAAAAATTCCTCCTTGCTCTTTTTATTTTATGGTACAACCTGAAGTAAGCTCTAGGTCAATAGATTTTGCAACTTTTTACATAAAGTTCATAATTTTTCTGTGACAGTTTGCATTTCAGGTACACTCTATTTCTTATCGGTATCATCATACTCCCATATTGCTTTCTATGTCCAATACCCATTATTATGGGTTGCTTAATGCCTTTTAAGCATAATCTGTTTCTATATCACAATGCAAAACAGATCTGCTGTATTCTGGCAGACCTACTTTGCATTATGATATAGCTTAAATCTGTTTGATAAGATTCAACTCTTTCTTGGATAGTGCTTTTTTTAACTTCTGGTTTTCCTTTATTAGATTCTCATTTTCGCTTTTCAGTTTCTGTAGCTGTTGCCGGAGCAGATTCATTTCCGCTTCCATCGCCTGACTGATAATGTTTCTCCTTGGATCCACCATACCAGCCTGCTGTTCCATTGCTGCATCAATCTCACCTCTTACAATCGGATTCTTGTAAAAGAATCCTCTAGATAAACCAGTCTTTTGCATCAGTGCTGGTACGGACACCTTTTCTCTCTCCAACACCATTGTCCGTATTGTCAGGACTGCCCGTTCCACTTTTTCTTCGCTCTTTCTTTTATTCAATTCCAGCATCTTGTCGTATTTGCTCATATTCTTCTCCCCATCCGTCCAGATTTGCTAAGATAATCTGTGACATAAGATTTCTTACTTCCCTTGTCTCATCTGCCAGTCTCTGATTGCTCATTTTCCGGTAGTACTGGACGCTTTTCACTCCTTTATGACCCAGGAGCTTTGCTATGGTCCAATCATCCACATGGAGTTCTGTCAGCTTTACCCCATAACAGTGCCGGAACATATGCGTTCCAAATCCGAATAATTTCCCGCTGTCATCTCGGATATCTTTTTCATAGATCATTCGAAGCACTTTATCCTGCAAGGTTTGGTAACTGATTGGTCTCTCCGGTTTGTTCTCGTCCGCAAAGATATAAATGCTTTCAGGATAATGCTCATTTGCATAACTGACTGCCTTTCCAATCAGCTGTGCCAGCTCCCGGCTGATCGGTTTTTCATATCTTCTTGTTTTCGGCTGGTATATGATAATCATATCCTGACGGTCATGTTTATAAAGGCAGTCTTTCCGCAAGGTCAGCGTGTCGGAAATTCTGGTTCCAAGCATCTGGTGGATGATCATTGCCCTTGCTATCTGCTCTTCCATTTTTACAATCTGGGCATTCAGTCTTTTCAGCTCACTGTCCGAATAAGATTTGAATTCTGCTTTCCGTTCTGGCGGAAAATCAGATTTTAAAAACAGTTTTGTAAGATGTGGAAAATCATAAATTTTTCCGATTGTTTCCAGCACATTTCGAAGCTTTAGCAGGTCATCCCGGATGCCATTCCCTCCGTTTGATTCTACCTTGATGTTGATTAAAAATTGTTCTATGATCTCCCGGTCAATCTCTTCGCAGGTGCTGATCTTGGAATGCTTTTCATCCAAATACTTTGAAAATTTATTCATTGCGGACAGTTCACGTTTTATACTGCCAAGGGCTTCGGTTTTCAGATGATGGTAAATTGCTTTTTTTACTTCTTCCCGAATATCTGGTTGCCGGATTCCTCTGAAATTTAGTGTCTTATGGTTGACAATCGGATTTGTCCGCAGGATAAGCGGAAGCCTTTCCAGATGCCAGATATCCTTTGCCAGCTCATTGGTTTCTGATCGGTCCAGTGTAAATTCCAGAAGGCTTTCAAAATACCGGATCAGGGCAGCTTTTTCCACCGATTCAGTCTGAATGTTCGTCACTTTATGCTTCGTCAAAGCCCTACCGTTTTGTATCATCCACATTTTCAACTGCTTTATCCAGAAGTCTTTTTCTCTGTCAAGCAGGCTGTTTTCCTGATGGGATGACTTCTGAAAAAATTCACATAAGCTGTTAAAATAATGCCTTTCCCTTTTTATGGTCAGGATGGATACCTGCGTTCCACGGTAGTAAATGTATTCGACAAATTCTGTCTGAAGCTGGTTTCCCGGCAGTTTATCCAGATCAAAATATTGTTCCTTATTCAGCTTTTCCTTTTGCTCATCGGTAGCCAGCTTATAACATTCCAGTTGTTGGAATTTCAGTTTATTATCCATGCTTCTCTCCTTTCTGCATACAGGCAAGCAGGCTGTTTTCCTCTTCCTCAAAGTATGCGTCATTTTCTTTAGCAATTTTTCTTGGCATATAATCTATATACTGCATGGTCATTTCCTCAAACGTATGTCCCAGATAGTCCCGGATGCTTTGGATTGATACGCCATGCTCATAAAAATTGGTTGCTACGGTATGTCGGTAATCATGAGACTTAAAAATATATTCTCCATTCTGTATGCCTATCTGGGAGCAGTATTTTTTCATCTGCCCCATGAAGGTGCTTTTGGAAAATGCTCCACCTTTCCGATTCCGAAAAATGTATGCTTCTTTTTCGGTAGGGTGTTTTTTCAGATAAACCTGCATCAGACGATACAATGTTACCGGAATGGGAACCCTTTTATAATTTTTCATTTTCACCTGGTAGACCTTCATCCAGCAGTCACCATTCTGGATATAATACGCATCCCCTTTTAAGGTGCAGACCTCACTGATCCGGAGTCCCACACACCAGAGATGTAAAAACATCATTCTCAGGTGTTCAGGAAACTGTGAGAGGTTTTGGATAATTTCCATATACACATCCTCTTCCACACTTCTGTCATGGTGGACTGGGATCTGTTTTTCCAAGTAATACGATGCATAAAACGGAACCTTTTTTATATACCCCTTTACTTCCAGAAATTTCATAAAAAACTGTATTCCCGAAACATTGGTATTAAATGTCTTTGCTCCCATAGCACCATTCTGCAAATTCTTTAAATATACATCAATCAGGCTGGCATCACACTTGGTAACTTCCAGTTCGCTGATCTCCTGCAAAAAATTTCGAATGGTTCGGAATCTTTCGTACACCGTACTGAGCGCCAGTTCTCCGATTCCAATTTCGTACTTCATATATTCCTGAAGCAGCAATCGATTCTTGGGCTGTAGAACTTCCTGAAATGATATTTTTTCTATACTGTCACTCTGGTTTATTCTTTCTTTGGCAATACGAAACCGCTCTAAATACCAGATGGTAGCATCCCATCTTGTTTCATCAGTTTCTATAAAAATCACTTTACGGGCAGTTTCCACAATGCTCTTCAGTCGTTTTCGCCGTTGCTCTTTCTCGACTTTCTGCTTCAGGTAGTCCTGAAATGCTGTTTCCTGTTCCAGCTCCAGAAGCTGGATATCTGTAATCTGCTCCCGGATGCAAAATTCGTAAAAAAGCTGTAGCCCGGTCAGTTTATATTCCCTCAGTCTGGAAATTTCATAATTCTCCAGAATATATTCCAGCACGGTAAAAATCTGACGTTTCAGTTTCTCACTGGCTGCCGCTTTAAAATTCCAGACCATGTTGCTCCGACACCGTACCGTTTCCACACTCTTTACGATTACAGGATCTGAGTGGTATGGAACAAAAAGTATTTCATTTTTATATTTCCATTCACATTCCCTCTGTCCAGCCGGAGTTTTCATCCGTTCCCGGATGTACGCCTGCCGTATCCGGTCGAACGTTCCGGTATATCGGTAAATGTAATTTCGCTTTATCAGCGGTGTTATGTATAATTCAAATTTCATTCGCAGTTCATAATCTATTTCCGAAAGATGTTCTACCATCTCATCTGCCAGAAACAGCAGAATCTGTTCTGTAATGGAACTTCCTGCTTCCTCTTTTGCAAACTCCCGGATTTCTTTTCGTAGCTGCTCAATCCGCCTGCTCCGTTCTTGTTCTGCCTCTATAAAAGACTGTAAAAACGCAGGCATAAAAACCACCTCCTATAGCAATTCCTCAATCCCATACAGGGAGGAGTGTTTCTCGTAGAATTCCTGGCTGGCATCCAGCAGTTCATCATCCACAATGTCCAGATAATTGATGGTTGTCTGGATGTGGCGGTGTCCATAGGCCAGCTGTATCAGTTCCAGCGACCATCCTGCTTTTCTCCGCTCATTTCCAAAGTAATGCCGGAGCATATGAGGCGTGATCTTAATCCCTGTTTTCTTATCCATTCTTTTTAGCATGGAGTATACTGCTTCCACGTTCATTGGTTTTCCGATATTATCCCCGGAAATATTCACAAACAGGCTTGTCTGGTGCTGAAGTAGTTTTCGGTACTCTGCGATATACAGATTTAAAAAGCCGAAGGTATCTTTGCTGATCTTCGCACTTCGGTATTCTGCATTCTTTGCTCTCGCTCCATTTTCATTGTCCTCACGGAAATATACCCGGATTATGTGGTTCTGATAATCAATGTCCTTACTGTAATCAATTCCTAAGATCTCACCGATTCGGTAGCCTGTCTCTGCCAGAAGCAGCATGAGAAGCCGATCTCTTATATTGGTACACGCTTTCAAGATTTCCACAATTTCATCTTTCTTTGCTGCTCTCGCCTTATGCTCTTCCTCTTTTAAATAGCCTTTGAAACTCTTTGATCGTATGCTTTTCTTTACGCCTACTGCATCCACGGCTACAAAATAATTATAGGACAGGACTTTCAGCTCCCCGAACTGCTGGTACTCTTCTTCTATAAAAAGATAGAACCTGAACACATCTCTTAAGTATGCGTTGCAGGTTCCATTGTTTGGAGATCTGTGATTTTTATCTCTGGTATGCTTCCCGGCTTTCAGCCAGTATAAAAATTCCACAAAGTGATTTGTCTGTTCAACATAAGGCATTTGATATACGTCTGTCAATTCCTTTTTCTTTTCATGGATGTATTCCAGATAGTACAGGATTGCAAGTGCGGAGCGCCGCACCGTATTCGGTGAACATTTACTCCGTATCTTGTGCATCAGATATTTGGTTGGAAGCAGGACGATATCCAGTGTTTCCACATCTCTGATAAAGAAATAAACGGTGGAACCCTCTCTTTCTTTTTCCAGTTCATATCGTCTCATTCCTGCTCACTTCCTTTCCTCTAACGCTATACACAGTATACCCAACTCATGCCGATAAAGCTATCACAAATACCACCAATTCGGTCAAAACCGCTCCTGAAATACCACTAAACTTTTTGTCTTATTTTCTGTCCAGATCTGGGCAGAACCAACAACACCACGGATGTTATCAGCTGTAGTAACGCTCCACTTTCCGGCTTCGGATAAAGTCCTCTACTTCATCGATTTTTTCTGCCATCTGGCACTTTGGCAGGGCGTCCAGAACATCTCCCCGGTACTTTCCTTTCTTTGCCGCTCGGTGGTCTAAAATGGACACTACACAGGTGTCCTGCTCCGTCCGGATCGCCCGTCCGAATCCCTGGCGCAGTTTCTTCTGCATATCTGGAACAACAACATTTTGAATGTAGGATTCCAGTGATCGGTATTGTTCCCTTTGTGCTTCATGGATGGGGTCCGGTACAGCAAACGGCAATTTTACAATGATCAGGGACGATACCATATCCCCCGGAAAATCCACACCTTCCCAACAGGAGCCGGCTGCAAACAGAACGGCATTTTCCATCTTCTTAAACCGTGCGATTTCTTCCTGTGAGTTTCTCCATACCTGCACCATCGGGAACGGGATCTGATCCCGCAGGAGCTGCTGCACATTTCCCATCAGGGTATAAGATGTAAACAGTACCAGTGTATGCCCAAAAGTAGAACACACCAGATCACGGATCTGGCCTGCAAGTTGCTCGGCCTCTTCCCGGCTTCCCTTGAGCGTCGCTTTTAAATTCTCAGGAATATAGAGCAGACAGTTCTCTCTGTAACAAAATGGGGATTCTGCTACACACTCCCGGACTCTGCTTTTCTTTTCCAGCCCGGTCATCTGTCTGGTCCTTACAAACCCATTTCCGGCTTTTAAAGTTCCACTGGTGAGAATCGAGGGAAATCCCCTGTCCCATAAGGAATCATGGAGAAACCTTGGAATCTCTCTGCTAACAGCCATAAACACAGGATCTCCCCTGCCGTCTGGCTGAAGAAATAAAACGTATCTGGTATCCTTCTTCAGAAACCAGCCGAACAGCTCTTCCATCTCTTCCAGCCGCCGGAAGATCCAGTAAGGGACATTTCCAGCAAGTCTTTTAAGCATAAGACTGAGATTCCCCCTTACCTGCTCCAGAGAAGATCGGCACTTTGCCGGAAAATAGAAATTTTCTTTTCCAGCTATGTCATCTCCCATCCCGGCCTGATCCTTACGGATTTCCATTGAAAGTGTATTAAACCAATCCTGTAGTCTCTTACCTTCCGAACTTTTATGCTCCCTGTTTAAGAAATACGAGATTTCCTGCACATCCTCTCTTCCAATACTTCTCCCATCCATCTGGCTGGCAGCTTCTGGGAGCTTATGTGCTTCATCTACTACCAATGCTCTGTAATCCGCCAGCAGAGGCCGGTATTCATTCATCCGGTGCATGGCGTCTGCCAGAAGATAATTGTGATTGCATATCTGTATAAAAACTTCCTCTTTTTTGGAAACATCCAAATATTTCTGATAACGGCATCCTGCTTTCCCCGGACACTCCCTGGGGCAGAATTTCGGTACGCACACCAGCCTGCGGTCAAAACCGCTCAGGTTATGTACGGAATCTAAATCAAAGTTATGCCGGAGGGACTTCAATGCCTCCATCTGTGCCTGATTTTTATTCTTGTCCCGGACTGCCTCTAATCTCTGGGCCAGCCTGTAATCGCATACAAAATGTTCCTTTCCCTTGCGGACAACTGCCTTTAATTCTCCCTGAAGCAGATCTGCTTTTAACAGTACATCCGATAAAAAAGGAACATATTCCTCTATGATAGCTTTCTGTAAGGCAATGCTGGAAGTGGATACCACCACAGGCCGCCTGTCACATCCCGAATAACCGGAATGCAGTACACTATATTTCCGCATCAGGATGCAGGCAGTCAGATAGGCATAGGTTTTTCCAATGCCCACTCCTGCATCACAGAGCGTGATCTCATTTTTCATAAGGGCATCCAGCATTTCATGGCAGAGACGGATCTGTTCTTCTCTTACGTGAAGCCCGGCTTCCGGTAGAAGTTCCCGAAAGATTCTTTCCACTTCGCCATGCGCCCTTTTTTGATATTCATTTTTATAACACATTACTTCTCCTTGCCGGGAAGCTTATCTTACCGTACCCTTACGGACGGATCTGACTGCTTCCGGTGCTTTTGCTCCCTGCTCCTGCATTTTCTTTATGGCAGCATTCCCTCTTGCCATCATCCTTCGGATATCCGTCCGGGAAACATTCCATGTCCTTACTTTCTGAGGAGCTTTCCTTACCTGCTCGGACAAATGGCATTCACAGAGTTTCGGATATACCACCATTGCTTCCGGTAATTCCAGCGGATACTCGATCATGGGATGGTACACAATATCCCGGATCACCTGCTCATAGCTTTCCATCTGCATTCTGGCTGTACTATCCTGGTAAATATTTTTTCCTTTCATGGCACTGTAGACCTGCGATGAGATGTATCCCAACGCTTCAAAACTACAGTACCCATACGGAGTCACGCCGGAAAGGGAATCCGGATCTTTTAAGGCATTCAGATAAACTTCTTTTCCCTGGGCGATCAGCCACATCCGAAAATCGGAAAAACTGTCATCACTGCACCCTGCTTCCATCATAATACCTGCCGCTGTCCATAAGCCATACTTATAAGCTGCATCCCGGTAACTGTAAACCAGATTATGGAATTGCAGAACATCCTCCGGTGTCATATAGAAGAGCTGCTGCTTGATCCACACTGCCGAAGCATCCAGATCGGTGCCGCACACTTCCTTTGCTTTTTCAATCAGATTCCAGAACTGATCCTTGCTCATCCCACTTCTTTTTGTTTCTTCCATCTTTCTCTCCCCTTGATGTGACGTTAATACCACAAGAATACGGCTGTAGTCTCCCACAGCCGCATGGTATCTGATATCAACGACACACTTCTTCATTGATTTCTTTTTTATCTTGCTGTTCCGCATTTGACCTCGCACCCCCGGAACTATCCCTGTATTTCTTCTGGGAAAGGGGACACTACAGGCGGGCGGCTGGCCTGCCGCCGCTCACAGATGTCCTGGGGGTCTTTCTGATTACAACCCGGAGTCCATCTTCCGCTCTCTGGCTGGTAACGTGTATCATTATCCCCCATCCGTGATCCTGGCGAAAGGCTGCCACCGCCTTATTCACAGCTATGCTTTCTCGCTCCAAGTCTAAGAATCTTTACCCTATACTTAATCATGGCGCTCATACTGTCACGCTTCTACGGTTGGGAACGTACCTGTAGTGCCGATATTCACTTGCCAAAGAACAGCCGAGGGATGTCCCTCTGCTTACTAGCCGATGGCAGTGTATTTTTTTATTCACTTCACAAAAAAATATTTTATCTTGCATCCCCGGATCTGTTTTTCTTCTTTGCCGGATTCTTTTGTTTTGCATCGTTCTTCCGGCTTTCTTTCTGTTCTTTTTCTTCTTCCGGCGGCATCTTCATCACATGGAGTTCTCCGTTAAACAGAGTGAAAATTTCCGGTGACTGGTATTTTTCTTTAAACTTTTCAATCTGTTCCGGTGTCAGTGAAGTAAAATCATCTTCTGTCAGCCCTACCACAAGGAAAGTCCCGGCTATCGCATCATAGACATGTCCATGATCATCATATAACGCACGATTCAGTGGCAATCCCTCAAATTTTCCATTGCCGTTTAAAAGGATTCCAACTTTATCATCAAACGGATAGGTCATTTCAATGTCACCGCCTACCGCCTGCTGCAGATCCTCCAGCTCATTGGGGATGTTCTTGACATAGGGAGCTTTCATCGGCTCGACTACCAGTACCGTCATCATTTCTTCCTGCATTTCGGACACTTCTTTCTCATCCATCGTATCAATCCTCCTGTCTGTTCGTTCTAATAGTCAGCCGATGAGAACCTTTTGTTTTATTCAAATTTCATGGACTTTTTGATTTTCTCCCGTAACCTCCGCAGTCTTGTATAAACAGTCTGCTCCGGCAGTTCCATGTGGTGACTGATCTCTTTTGGTGCATATCCCATCATCTTCAGGACAATCATCTGAAGAGTTTTCTTATCAGTTGATAACAGGATCTGAAGCAGTTCTTCATTCTCCACGGTATCCAGCAGAGCTTCCACGCTCTCCGGCTGGGACTCTTTCGTTTCTTTTTCTTTCAGGAGCAGTTCCATGCAGTCCAGAAGCGAGGTCTGGTGTTCCCGGAATCTCCGCTCTGCATTGAAATCGTCCCAGTCATACTCCCGAAGCTTCTGGATTGTCTCTTCATCCACGCCCTGTTCACGCAGGATCTTCTCTTCCTCTGCTTTCCACTGGTTCCATCTATATTCTTCTTTTGCTTTATTGTAAGCCACTTATCTTTTCCTCCGATCTGAATTTTTGTGAAATCAAATCGGAGTGTGGCGGTGATCTGGCTCGTTCTTCCTGTCCACAGGAATGTCCGGCATCTCTGCTGTTTCCCTGCAAACACGGATCTCCTTTGTAATCATATCTTTACAAAGGCACAGTGTATCGGATGCACCTGTCAGTTAACGGTCAGAAACCTGTCAATTGACGGTCAATTTTTATCACCTTCTTTCCAGCACAAATAAAATAAGACGAACAATCTTTTTACGGATTATTCGCCTTACTGCTGTTCGTTTTCATTATTCAATTCAAATTTGTAACCTATATCCCTGACACTGACAATGCAATTCCCGGCACCGTCTTCAACGACATTCAACTTTTTTCTCAATCGCTTTACCAGACACCAGATGATATTTTTAATATCACCAACAGAATAATCTTTCCATACAAGCTGGTAAATCTGTTCAAATGTATATACTCTCATCGGTGTCACCGCTAATAAGTATAAAAAATTATATTCTTGTCGTGTTAAATGTAACGCTACATTATTCCAAAATACTTTATGTTTCTTATGATCCATTACAAGTTTTCCCTTATTAATCATCGTTTCGGATTGCTTTTGAGTTATTTTTTGTTTATTATTTCGTCGTGCCAATGAAAAAATCTGCAGATCTACTTCTTCTATAGTGCTATTTATATCCATTACACAATCTGCACCAGCGTATATTAATTCTTTTTTCCATGACATACACAATAAAGAGGAAGCATCCGTCAAAATAATAATTGGTATCTGCGTTATTTTTCTAATAGCAGATATAATATTACTTATGTTCTCTTTATAAAGGATCACTCCTATTATAAGCACATCATAAGAAAATAAACTCAAATTATGCAGTAAAATTTGTAGATTTTCTGCATAATCTGAGTTTACCTCATTGAATAGTTTTCGATATGATTGATTGTCAAAATATGCTAATATTTTGTATTTTGTGTCTTTCATATTTCTATTTAAAAAAAGCAACACTTTCTATTTCTTCACAGGAAAATCATCAAATGTATTGTCAATTTTTTGTGAAGCAATCTCTCTCATCGCATGCTCTTTCAGTTTTTGAAAACTTTCATCACTGACTGCATGTTCCATACGACAAGCATCAACTTCTGCAATTTGTGGATTAACTCCAACGGATATAAGTTGATGAGTAAAAAAACAATGGCGTTCGTAAATTTTTTCAGCCATATCCCGGCCAAGTTCTGTCAGGTGCAGATAATGCTTTTCATCCATTGTCAAAAAACCGCCCTCTCGCAAAGTTCCTACTGCATAACATACGCTGGGTTTTGAAACCTCCATGTACCGGGCAACATCCACCGAACGCACCATACCGAGCTTCTTTTGAAGTACCAATACAGCTTCCAGATAGTCCTCCCCAGATGCATGAATCTTCATCTTTAGTCATCCTCAAAGGCAAAGAACTTTTGCAACCGTTCCCGGCTTATTCTGTTCCATCCATCACTCCATAGCACTTTTCCGTTTTCTATAAAGACAAAGTAATTGCAGCACTCCGCAATCAGCTCCGGGTCATGAGTAACAATAAACAAGGTTTTCCCCAACGAACTCAATTCCCGCAAATTCTCTGCCACTTTTTTCATGTGCCGATAATCCAATCCGCTTGTAGGCTCGTCAAAAACAATAACCTGTTTATCAGACGCAATCGCGCTGGCAATCGCTACCCTCTGTTTCTGTCCGCCGGACAACGACATAGGATGGGCGTCTCTAAATTCTGAAATGTGCAGACTTTCCATAATACTTTCTGCCTCATGCGCCGCTTTTTCTTCATCTGAATTATCCAGACTAAGCAAGATTTCATCCATTACACTTTCCGTAAAAAGTTGGTGGTTTACGTCCTGCATAACCATATAGCAGGTCTTAATTCTCTGATTTGCCATATAAGTTTTTCCATTCATGCTCATACAGCCTTTTGCGGTTTTGAGCAATCCGCATAAATTGTTAGCAAAAGTCGTTTTCCCGGCTCCATTGTTGCCGACTACTCCAACCACTGAACCTTGCGGAATCATCAAATCTGATATATCCAGCACCTTCCGCTTTTTCTTCTTACCTCCGGAAGCATTTTTATAAGAAACTTCAAAGTCCCTGATATATAGCTGCTTTGTCGCACACACTGTGCTCTGCATTTTACTAAAATCTTCAGACTGTAAAGTTCTAAGACCCAGCGCGTGCAATTCGCCTGTAGATTTCTTTTTGAAGTCGGAGATGGAAAGGTTTTCTTTTATTTGCCCGCCCTGCATATATAGAATGCGATCTGCAATATCCATCAGGTAATACAGGCGATGTTCCGCAATCACAATCGTTTTCCCCTGTGCTTTCCATTTCCGCAATACATCTTTTAATTCTCTGATTGATTTAATATCCAAATTGGAAGATGGCTCGTCCAGTACAAATATATCCGGTTCCATTGCGGAAACGGACGCACAGGCAACTTTCTGTTTTTCGCCACCGGACAGTGCAAATAAGCTCCTATTCAGTAAATCTTCGATTTTTAACGCGCCTACTGTTTTTTCTATCCGCGAATTGATTTCGTCTGCGTCGATTGCCAAATTCTCACATCCAAATGCAATTTCACTGGTAGTATCCACTGTAAAAAATTGTGTCCTTGGATTTTGAAAAACAGAACCAACCACACCAGACAAAGCATAAAGGGATACATTTTTTACATCTATCCCTTCCACAATCATCTGCCCGGTAAGCGTTCCTTCGTAATAATGCGGGATAAGCCCATTTATTAAACGTGTGAGTGTAGTCTTTCCGCAGCCGGATTCTCCGCAGATCAAAACAACCTCTCCGTCATGGATAGTCAAATTTATATTTTCGATTTTTCCTTTTGAACTGCCTTGCTCATATTGAAAGGCTACATCCTTAAACTCTATCATTTCAGCCCTCCTAAAAAAGCAGGAACACCAACAGGGCAGCAGTAACAATAATCATAAGCGCAAAATCTTTCCAATGGAAACCGATCTCACAAATGCTTGTACGCTTTTTTCCGTTTCCTAATCCTCTTGTCAAAGCTGCCGCAGACAGGTCATTCCCTATTGTTACTACAGACATCATAAGAGGGACAATTCGATATTCTAATACTGCTTGTGGATTCTTGAAAAAATTTTTCCCCGTGATTCCTCTCATACGCATAGCGTTTCCAATAGATCCCGCTTCTTCGGAAATTGTAGGGAAGAACCGGAACATAACAGAAAACGGGATAATGAATGCTTCTGGTATATGCATACGCTGCATGGCAAGGACAAATTCACTAACCTTTGTAGTCGAGAGAAGATAATAGCCCATCATGGCGCTTGGAAACCATCGTGTTCCAAATTGAGCCAGCAGCGATATTATAATTGTTCCTATTAGTCCCATATACGGAACAAGAAATATGTTCACCATCCATGAAACAACAAAAACAATCAAATAGATGATGGCAACCTTTTTCCTACTGCCCGAAAGCAGGAGGAAAAAGGGTACCAATGCCAGAATCGGCTTTAACCAGAAACTAATACCGTCCGTTTTTCCGTCAATCATTACAATACTGAATATTACCAGCATATATAGCTTTGTTCTTGGATCAAGCCAGAAACGTCGCTCCGAATCAACTGACAGTAATAATTCTGGTTTCATTAAACAATGCCCGCCTTTACAAAATGCTTCTTCAAAATTGCCTTGCCCAAATACGCGCCGATCACTCCGCCAACAAGGCCTAAAACAATGACTACCGGCAGCATCCAGTTAGCGGTAAGGCCCATAACGGCGTTGATGTATTCATCCGTACCTCCTTTGCTTCTGTACGCCTCAAAGAAAGTATCTCTCATAATCCACATAGGCAGCATGGAGCCGATTACCCATTCGGTAAACACGCAATATCCCAGCACAGTATGTTTCCAGCTTTTATATTCGCCAGCCTTGAAGATTAAATCAGCAAGAAAACCGAATACGATTCCAAGACATCACCGTGTTCGAGCCACTATGAGCAAGTGAAAGGGGCTTGGTCAAGCTCCATTGCGACGACAGCACGGGAAAATAATGGTACACTCGTCCGGCTAGGCCTCAAACCGAGGGACGACGCACCCACAAGCATGGGCCGAGGCTGAAATGCCTGTGTCCCCCTGACCAGGGGACTTGGAATCGACTCTATTTATAACTCTGTCAGGAAGGAGGTGTATGAGATGAGCTGCACACAAAAACAACAGTTGGTGTGCTTTTCGAAGGTAAGAGTTTATAAGCCGTGGTTCCGACACTTCAATGATCACAAGGATTTCCGGAACGAAGGAACTGTCCATCTATTCAGTCTCATGGCGCTCTTCAGCTACGCTAATTTCCGATCCAATGAACGCGTGATCAATGGCGACCGATATATGGAGGCACCGGGTCAGTGGATCTGCAAGCTCGGGGCATTGCCCAGAATCCTTCGAGTCCACTCCAAGGCTCAGGCGCTTGAGCTGATGGAGTACTTCCAGAATCATGGATTCCTTATCTTTGAGATCTTGGATGAGGAAAAGGAAATACTCCGCTTCACGATTGCCGATTGGAAAGAGCACTGCACACACCTACAGTATAACTATTACAGCTATAAAGGATCGGGATTCTTTTTCTTCCCGCTGCCTGTCGGCA
>ENA-OOZA01000851-OOZA01000851.1-human-gut-metagenome-genome-assembly--contig:-NODE-851-length-16934-cov-9.204870_pt1 | contig 16934 bp, 14 predicted proteins | sample MGYA00241703_ERZ501378 | MGnify/ENA primary metagenome ERZ501378 (study PRJEB25962, sample SAMEA2042916) | human gut metagenome | biome: human gut; feature: human-associated habitat; material: faeces...
TTTTTAGTGCGTGCCATGACATGTCTCTTCGTTTCTGGGTAGCATCAGATGGTATATCATATCGGCGTGGGCTCTGTTCGTTGTTCGTTCGACGGTACAGGGCAAATGCGAGAGCCTCGAAGGTGGAACGACAACGAAAGGTTCACGCTTTTTTATGTCTTCACACACCCTTAGTAAAACGCCAGTATTGGCAGAAAAGTCCTGAAGGTCAAGGATGCGCTCAGGAATTGTTGTAAATCCGCCTTTCGTTGCGGACAAATAAACTCCTGTGGGCGGCTCATGTTTTTGGAACGTCTGTGTTTTTTCGCCATCAAAAAAAATATAGAAAAATAGAAAATAATCCTTGTTTGCCAAGAAAATTTCATACCTTTGCGGCAGACTATTAAAGCCGACATTACAATATGCGTAAAATCGGATTAATGATGGTTTAATGGTGGTGGTGAAAAAACACCTCCGGATGTCAGAGCTTAAAACGATAAGAACTTAAGCATGAAAAAACCATCCGGGGAAAACATCACACAATATGAAAGAACACTGGCGAGAAAACCGGACGACACGTCCGTTGCCTGTTTTTCCAGAACGTAAGAAATGAACACATTGTCTAATGTGGAACCCCAAGGAGGCGGGGCAGAGCCTCTCAGCACCGGATTTGCCTCCGATGTCCTCCCCGAAGTCCATAGCCCGTCGGCTGCCGACTCACACACAGGGGTGTCCACGAATTATGCTCCGAAGGTAGCGCCGCGTTGGAAAGTGCCTTGCTGGTTTGTCCTGCGTGTCACCTACGGCCGCATAGATAAGGCCGTTGAAGATTTAAAAGCTAAAAACATACCCACTTATGTGCCGATGCAATATGTGGAGAGAATCGTATTGGGGAAAAAGAAGCGCGTCAAGCAGCCTCTTTTCCCCAATTTGATTTTTGCACGTATGACGCGCATAGAGTCGCATTCCATCGTCAAGTCTCCAGCCCCAACGGCCACTTACATCCGCTATTATCTCGACAAGACAGAGAAGCCCGAGAGCAAGACGGGCCTCTGTCCTCCCGTCATTCTTTCTGAAGACGTCATGCAGCACATCGTTCGTGCCACCATCACCTCCAATCCCCATGTCATGACCCTCCCCGTTTCTCGTTGCCATTTCAAGAGCAATGACCAAGTACGCGTCAAGGAGGGCGAATTTAAAGGCTTTGTCGGCCGCGTCATCCGCGTGGCCGGCCAGCAGCGCGTAGCTTTGGAAATCAAAAGCATCTGTTACCTCGCCACCGCCTTCGTTCCCAGTGCATTCTTGGAGAAGGTGGAAGAGAGTTTCGGGAATGGAAGAGAGGAACAGAAAGACGTGGAAGAAAGCGTTGTCTGATGATGCTGGAGGTTGCGGGATTGTGTGGACTTAATAGCTTGAAATATAAAAACTTGAAATAACTATGAAATCTGTTTTTTTCTCATTTTTCCTCGTAGTTTTGTTTGGAGTGCAGTCGTGCAGTAGCGACAGTCATCCAATCATTGAAGACATTGAAGCACCCAGCGCAGGTTCTTTTTCCGTCTACAACAAGTCTGAAAAGAGCGATGTTAAGGATCATGGCGATGTCATAATTGGCGACACCTTGCTGATAACGTTTACGCCCAATTCCGAGTTTGCTGCCGTGAACTTCAAAACAACCATTTCGGTCAATGGCAAGACCATCACGGGCAATGAATACATTGTGGGAGAAGATTCGGAAACGTTGGATATTTCAGCCAAGTCAGAAGCAACGACTTCCTCCCATGTTCTCCGTGAACAATATGAAGCCAGTTTGAACTTGCTCTCAGCCAGCATATCGTTGGATTATGTCGTTGCCATGGCAGAACTTTATCCTTTCGCCGTTCCAACCGTCAGCTACAAAGTCAATGAAGGACAGCTCGTCAAATACCGCCTTACAGACAGCGATTTTGAAGTGTCGGAATTTGATGGCACGCTTTTTCACACCCATAACAGACGCGTATCTTACAGACAGCCTTTAGGTTCGAAACGCGAGTTCCGTGTAACCTATGAGCCGAATTACCAAGTCTCTCCGACAAAGCCAACCTATTATTTCTCACACGACATCACGGTGCCTTATGTGTATATCTCCTATGTCAAGAACGGAGAAATCTTCAAGAACACCTATCAGAATTTGTCTATTGGCATCTCCGTTGAAGGTTCGAAATCCGAGGGAGACGTTGAAAAGGAGGCCATCGGTGAATACCTCAATGCCCTGAAAAGCGTTGTTGACAAAGTGTCGGTAGAGATTGACAGAAACGGAAAAGTCCGTCTAACGAGATGACGACGGGTTGGTCTCTCGTAAAAACGCTTACTAAAAGATGTACCAGCATGTTTTTAGACCCAATGTATAAACGTATAAAATCAAGAATATGAAAACAAATTTTTTATTCAAACTATTGTTATTGAGTGCAATATTGGGGTATGTTGCTTGCAAAGATAACCTAGTTCCGGTTCCACCTCCCGTCCCCGTGCCAGAATGCTCGATTGCGCACCCCTCTTCTGCCACCTTCCTGTTTGATATTTCAGTAAGCATGAAGGGATATTTGCAAAGTAGCGGTGATTCACGTTTTTTGGGTGTCACAACCTTTTTTGAGAATATCCCGAGCAAAGTCGTATTTCGACTCTACGGGAAGAAAGAGGGAGACCCTATTGAAAGAGCAAACTTCAACCAGATGTTGAAAAACAGAAGTATTAAATGGGGCGACGAATCAGACTTGATTGCGATGGTGCGTTCAATGAAAACCCATGTTGATAAAGGTGATCACATCAGTTTCTTGCTTACTGATGGAATCTTAAGCGGGTCGGATGCCGACATTCGTAATTCTCCCGACAGAAGCTATAATAAAATCATGCGTCAGACAATGTCTGAAAACCTGTCGCATTTGTTTAGCTCCCCAAAAGATAGTTTGTGCGTGTTGATTGTAAGGTATAAGGCAAAGTTCCGTGGCCCTTATAGCTGCTATAATAATAGTTCCGATTCACTGGACAACAAGGATCGGCCATTCTTTATAATTGTCCTTGGAAAATGGAAGTACGTCAAATATGTTGAGCAGAAATTGATTGAAGTGAAAGCTGCTAATGATGGAATTGCCACTCCATACGAAGACATTCTCATGCTTGGTGATGCGTGCTCGTATCAGAAGGTCAAATTGTCGGCTGCAGAGGGGCTTAATCCCAAAGATGGTCGTCTGGTCATTAAAAAGGGATACCAAAAAGAGAGCATTGCGCTTAGTGCTGATTTAGGGCAACTGCCTGCTTATATGCAGACCCTTGATTATATGAAAGCGAACGTAGAATTGTATGTCAAACGTGCTTCGAAAAAAGAGGAGATAGCCATTGACAAGGATTATTATGAGATTTCAGTGGATGATGCTAAAAAGCAGCTTCGCATAAGCATCAAAGCCAGCCAGGTGAAAAAGTCTAAGTTGATCTTCAAACTCAAATATGCACAACCGGAATGGGTTGAGACAAAGTCGGATGATGATGACTCCGACATAAAGAGCAATCTGGCAAAGTTGGATAAAACTTTCAATCTGAAGTATTTGGTTGCTGGCTTTAAAAATATCCAAAAGGGAAAATATATAAGGGTACAAATGCTTGAAATTAAGTAGATTACTTACCATTACTAAGTTGAATTATTAACTAAATAAAAATACATCATGTTTACAGATTTCTACAGTTGGTGTACCTCTTTGGGTGACAAGCTCTTGAATGGAGGTGTTAATGAAGATTACGTGGATTACTACACGGCTTACTTCGTCGATACCTCGGTTTGCAGTACAATCTTCTGGACAGGTATGGGAATTGCAGCTGTCTTTGCCATACTTTTTTACTTTGGCGTTTGCAACTTTTCTTTCCGCTTGGCCAAGCGCAGGGTGTGGTTGTGTGTACTTGCACTTGTGTATGCCACTACGGTGTTCACCACAATACCGCTGATTGTTGGTCACGATGCTGATGATTCAGACGATTCAACTGGTATTTTTGCCGTTTCCAGAGCGGTTGAAGGCAATAAGCTTGATGGCACCACGGATGGTGCAATGCGCGAAGAATTATCTTTGACTGCCTCTGATTTCCGTGAGCAGTTTCATGCCAAGGAGGATGGGGGCACGATGATTGAATCATTGCCATTGGAAATGGCTTTGGTCAACGCGTTCTATGCCATTCTGTGTTTCTTCATTTTATCAATCCTTTTCAAGCGCTATACAACCCATGGCGCAGCAATTCCATTCTAAACAACTTAAGTCTATTATTGAAATATGAGCAGATTATTCCTTTTTGCAATCGGAGGCACAGGAGCACGCGTCGTTCGTTCTCTCACTATGATGTTGGCCTCTGGCGTTGATGGTTTGGACAGTTCAACAGAAATTGTTCCCATAATCATTGACTATGACTTGTCCAATGGGGATAAGACGAGGGCCATCAAGGCACTTGAGAAGTATTCGGAAATCCATCAGAGTTTATATGCTGATACGGCAAATGGCCAACGGTATACAGACTATTTCTTTATGACAACAATTAAGCCGCTGAGTCAAACAGGTGTGGCGCTGGCTCCGGGTGCTGCGCAACTCAAAAATTTTGAGTTTAATTTTGGCCCTGCAGGCACTTCCCAAAAGTTTTCAGAGTATCTGAACAAAAGTGCTTTAAACACCGTGACTGGTGCTGAACTAACCGAGCAGTTGTTGTATGCATTGTATGACACATCTGAAGGAAATTGCCCAAATGCAGAACTGGAATTGGATATGAATTTAGGATTTAAGGGAAATCCAAATATCGGGTCTGTGGTGTTTCATGATTTGCGCGAAAGTGCTGAGTTCAGACAATTTAGGAATACTTTTAATGCAGCACAAGACAAGGTTTTTATTGTAAGTTCCATATTTGGTGGAACTGGTGCTTCTGGATTCCCGGAAATTGTAAATGCCATCCGCACCAGCCCTTTGGCAACTCTGAATCCTGCCATCATCGGTTCGGCATTGGTCTTGCCCTATTTTGATCTTGGAGAACCTCATCCCGAGAAGGGAGACGTTGGTGCCATCGACGCTACTTCATTCAATGCCAAAACGCGTGCAGCCCTCAGTTTCTATGCTGCGCCGAATGGTATCAACAGCAAGGTTAATGCGCTTTATTATATCGGCGACGAGAATCGCGATGCCTACGACTTCAACGAAGGATCTGACAGACAAAAAAATGCAGCTCATGTTGTGGAGTTCGTTGCTGCCAGCGCCATTATTGATTTCTTGAGGAGACCAGTGACGCTCGCTGACCACGATGCTTATGAGTTTAGTATCAAGGATGAAAAGAAAGGGCAAAGTATTCAATTGCCTGATTTTGAAAATAGCACTCATACTCTCTTCCTTGATAATCTCTCGGCATTCGTCATTGCCATGAAATACTATCGCGATATCATTTGTGGCGATCGGGAAAAAATCAGCGGTAGAACGGCTTATTATTCAAAAGAACGTTTCGGACTTTCCAGTAAGCTGGGAAAAGGTGTTTATCAGCAGCTGGATGAATTTTTGAACGCAGGTTATAAATCATGTGATGATTGGGCTTTCTATCCTTGGTTGAAAGAACTCCAAACGCATACTCACAAACTATATCCTTATGTTGTTGACAAAGCAAAGAACATGAAGGAAGTGTTGTCGCACAAAACCATAGAACTCCCTGGGATACATACCAATCCCATAAAAGATGATGTCATTTCTGGGGAATTGGATAAAAAAAGCGAGGGACTGGGAAACTATTCAGACCAGGCTTTCTTTAAGATACTCCGAGATGTGATGAAAGCAAAATATAATCAAGTAAAATAACAGCAAGCACTATGGCATTAAACATATTCAAGTCAAAAAAAAAGGATGATGCTGCCCCCGTGACGGCTGCCAGTGGGGCATACGCATTTAGAATACATGAGCCGAAAAACGTGGGTGATCCTGCCCCCACAGCGGCTGCCACCATGAATGGGTGGACACAAACTGCTCATATTGCAGGCCACCTTTTGGGAAATATTCCATTGGGAACGAGTAGCAGCAAGATGGGGACTTCTATCCCCTCGATTTTTGCACGTATCTTTTTGTTTGAAGGTGCATTCCAAACATTGAGAGGCTGTCCCATGGCAAAATTACTGCAAGTGAATTCAGACACAAAGCTCGTTTCGGAATGTCTGGACCTCATAGAATTCCTTTATCAGCATGGCAAAGATCCCAAGCTCGTTGTGAAACATTGGAATGCAACACAACAAATTCAGAGCCTAAGAGCAGATGCTTACCCAGAACACACCAAGTTGGCTAAGGTATTAGATGACGAAATTGCGCTTTATCCCCAATTGCAGGATATTTTCCTTTTCTTTTGGAAGGATGCAACGCCAGGAAGCATGAACCCGAGAGAGTTTCTGATTGGAGGAACATCACCATATACACTCGTGTTCACTTCTCCCAATTGGCAACGCTGTATAACGAAAAATGGTTTCAACTTCAAACGTCTGAATGGCAATCCTATGTTTGGCACAGGTAGTTTTGAACCATTAATGAATAGAGATGCTGGCTTTAAGGATATGCTTTATTCTCTTCGAATGGCTTACCATGGAACGCTTACTAACCAAGCTTCTGAATTTCTTGCCTATATAACTACGACATGGACTGCCGAAGGTAGTCCAGTCTCCACGGCCAATACCCCAGGCTCATTCATGGCCGCCTTTAATTGCATTAAGGATAAAGATGGTGCAGATGTCTTTTCTGCCCTGATTCCATTGTGCTACAAACAGGTTGTGCCAACGGGTAGTGGATATGAGATTATTCCAAAGTCTGAACGTTATGCCACTTATACGGCCAACGACGGAACTAACGTGAATTTACCTCGTCCCCTTGCATTGAACAGCAATGGTCTGACAGGTGTTCCGTATGTTGGAAGGGCTAACTGGGATGCAACTACTTGTAAGATTAATGAGGCCACCATTAGGGGACAGGAAATGCATCAGCGTGTGTTGCCTGGTGCCATGGGCGTGCAATATCCTTTCCTCATTTGGAGCGACTTCTTAGAGGACAAGATTATAAAGTTGCCTTATGCGGTGAACCAGAACTTGTTTGAAACGGCATTTGCTGGAAATTCTCCGTATGTCCTTCCTTTGAAACGCAATTTCTTCAAATATTTCAATATTGATGACATTCATCAGAAGGCTTGCCCAGGTGCAGATAAGAACTTGGTTGAAATAAGTGCAAATGGCGCTGATGTCACTGTCACCATTAATGTGCCTATCCACGATGCCACCAACAAAGTGATTCCGCTCAAGAAAAAATACTCAGGGGCAGACATCGTGGATGGAAAGTTCCTCTTGGGCTTCTTCCCATTCTACCGCAGTAACATTGATGCTATGAACCGTTATAGCATCATGAATTGTGGCTCTGGGGCAAGGCTGAATTTTGTCAGCATTGGAAATCTTGACGGAAACGTAAACGCAACATCTAATATTCGTACGCCGAATGGACATATTACCAAACAGACAGAATATTATTTGCTGAGATCATCGTTCGATTTGGTGGAGGTCACCATCGGTGGTGCAAAGGGGGTGATTGTTCCTAAAATGGAAGAGGTGGGGCATGCAGCAATAGCAAACAAATACAAGTTCGCAGTTGACTTCGGAACGTCAAACACGTATATTGCATGTTCAACGGACGGTGGTGCACATCAAAGAACATTTGAAATCGGTGTTAGAAACCAACAGACAGTGTTTCTTAGCAGTACAAATAAAATTGGCGAACTGTCCGCGATGTCTTCGTATATGGATCGCGAGTTTATGCCCGTTCACCTTGGCAATGGTTTCAGCATGTCATATCCAACGCGCACGGCTACTTGCGAGACTGCTAATTTTGAGAATGTAGCTCCTGATTTGTTCGGCAACATATCCATCGGTTTCAATATGATGCGTGAACCAAATGCCATGGACAGCTTTAAGTACAAGACGGGATTAAAGTGGCTTTTGGAACAGCACCCTGGTGACGCGCATCATACGAATCGCGTGAAGTATTACTTCCTGCAGACATTGTGGATGCTGAAAAATGAATCATTTATGAACGGTGGTGATGACCAGTTTGAAGCTTATATCACCTTCCCTGAGGCCATGAAAGATAAGGGCGCTCTGATGGCCCTTTGGAATTGGGCAAAGAATGAACTTGGTATCGGCTGCACGTTCTTCTATGGAACTCAATATAGTGAGTCCATAGCGCCTTACAATTTTATGGCGGGACACATTGGCGGATCAAGTTACTTGAACATTGATATTGGTGGCGGAACAAGCGACCTTCTCATTGTCAATAAAGATGGTGCAGGGGCAATTGCCAGTGCACACTATTCTTCCTCGATTTTTGCAGCAGATGACCTGTGGGGGGATGGTATACAGATAGCAGCGGGTGGAAAATTGCAAAATGGCTTTGTTGACTATGTGCTCACTCAGATTGATGCAGCTGCAAATGTCATCAGCGATGCGGTCCTCCAGCCATTGAATGCACTTAGAAACGGCGTTACAACATCTTCGGCGGATGTAATGGGGTATTTGTTCAAATATGATGCAGACTTGAACACCTCTGCCATCATTAGGGGACAGAGAAATCTTTACAGCATTGTCTTCATACACTATGCCGCCTTGATGTATAATGTGGCCCGCCTCATCAATAAGTTGGATATTGATATACCTGTCAAACTGTCGTTTACAGGTATGGGAAGTAAGTATATAAACTTGATATCTACTGATAGCAACATTATTAAAAACCTGACGGTGCTCCTTTTAAGGAAATACACTGGCAAAAACGTTGATCCCGCATTTGAAATTATTAGCAATCCGGGCGTTGATGTGAAGGAAATCACGGCTAAAGGTGTGTTGAATGGATTAGGCTTGCATCCGAATTTCCAAATTCCAGCGGATAAATTAAAACCAGTTGTTGATTATGGTTTTGATGGAGTTGATAATCTGACTTATGAAGATGTTCAGACAGATGGTGTTCGTAATGCTGCACTTGGAAGTTTCAACAATTTTATTGCCTCGCTGCAACACGATGATTTTGTCAACTTTGTGTTTGGCCAATCTGGTCTCACAATATCAAATGAATTGATTGAAGATTTGCGGCAGTTTGCAAAGGATAGCTTCGTAACGATGTCTGCTAATATACCAGTCGAGCATAGACCTCTTAATGTGACAGAAACACTGTTTTACTGGCCATTGAAGGATTCATTGGTAGAGCTCTCTAAGAGATATCAGATATATAAATAAAGCATAATAGAAAGGTGTGCCACGTTACGTTGGCACACCTTTATAATACAAGCCAATATGAAATTGAAATTTTATATACTGTTTGCCTTATGCTTCATGCTTGTCAATGGGGCATCAGCGCAAGGTGAACAGGCGCCAGGCTATCAGGTTTGTTATGACAATGATAGTATAATGGTGGCAGTGATAGTGAGCAGGGATTGTAGTATTCCTGTGCGAGAGTTAAAGCCTCCTCAATGTGAGAAAGATGTTTATGGTGATAGTGTGCGTGGTGGAGAAAAAGGACGTTTTGCCAAAGAAATAGAAGACATGAATCCCTGTCTCCTTAAAGGTTTTAAATTTGAGAAATCGTCTGACAATAAATCAGCAACAGTGAATGTTGTATATGATGAAATGCCAGATTATGCGAGTTTAATATTGTATTTCGCAAAATTCGTTTCTAAACAAGGTTATTGTACTGATACTTTTTTTCCTGTGGTGATTATAAAAGACAAAGGAAAAGGTGGTTTTTCGCCATTCTCCCCAAAAGCGTCAACAGACAACGATGATACAGGGAATGCTAATCCGGAAATAAATAAAAAAAACCATAATATGCCTTTTATATGCACCTTTTTGCTTGTTACTTTCATTGTGTTCTTATTAATCGGGTGCATTCTTTACAAGAATAGTAAAAGAAGGAGGGTTAGCAATGAAAATTCGCGGAATGGCATTCCGAAGGCTACAAAGAAGTCTTCACAGAAAAAAGAGAAAAATGGTCAGTCACAATTGCTAAATGATCAGCAGTCTCAGCCGCTTTTCCAGATGAATAATGCTGTGACTAATTTTCTCAGAAGTGAAGAAGGTAAGAGGCTTATTAATAATTATCTGTCACAATTACTAAATGGTCAGCAGTCTCAGTCGCTTTCCCAAATGAATAAATCTGTGACCGAATTTCTCGGAAGTGACGATGGGAAGAGGCTTCTTAAAGATGCTCTGTCACAATTACTAAATAATCAGCAGTCTCAGCAGTCTTTGTCACCAATTCCAACGTCAGCCATGAATACCGACGATGTGAAGTATGACTTCTATGATAATTCATTCTCTTTGGAAAAGCCAGAAATGAGAATTTTCAGAATTTTTTCCGATAAGGGAAATTACTACTATACCATTGTTGAAGATATTGAAATCCGCAAAGAACTGGCGAGTATGCTAAACTCGTTTGTAAAATGTATAACCAGCCAGCCTTCTGATGGTCCTGCTGACAGAATAGAACCTGTTAAGCCTGGCGAACTTATAAAAGAAGGTGATAAGTTCCGTGTTGATGTTAATAACAAACTGGTAGTGAGATTCCTGTAAACAGCGATGGATATATTAGACCGAATTAAACGATTTATTGATGAGTCCATACGGCCTCTTTTTGTAAAGCAAAAAGAAGAACTTGGCCAGCTCATCCGGAAAGATACGCAATCTGCAGTGTCGGACCTAAAGTTTTTTATTAGTCAGCAAGCGGAAAACAATGGGCGTGACATTGGAAACATGCTGCAGTTGATGTATTCGTTGAATCAAACTGTGGCAGATTTGTCGAAAAAGATAGACGCTATGCAAAAAGACATTGCTCAGTTGAAGGAACGTCAAAGGGAGTTGTCGCCAGCGGAAAGCATTGTGCATCCCCTTCCTCCCATGCCACGAATCTATTACGCAAAAATGGTGGATTCAACGAATCCTTTGGGTTTTAGAATAGAAAGTCTGAAAAGTACAGCAGATGGGTGTGCCTTCAAGATAACAATCACAGATGATCGGGGGGGCACCTACGAAACTGTTGACGACCAGGAAATTCAACAGGAAATGCTGTCTGCTTTCAATCCCCTGATTTCCGATTCTTCAGACTACGCCTTTGTTCCCCAGTATCCAACGGGGTTTAACGTGGTGTCGCCGGGAACAATCGTCAAGGAGAATAACGTATTCCAAATTGTAAACAAACAAAGGATAGAAATTTTTTAACGATGAAAATTATAACAAAAATCTTGTGCTTACTGCCTGTGTTGATTGCGCTCATCAGTTGTGGGGGTAATGGAAAATCAGGCAAAATCAAAGTTGATGGAATTCAGAGCAAGGTTCAAAGAGTTCTCAGTGGAAATGAAATCGAATTAAAAAATGGTTTGAAGGTGGTGCTCCTTGGAATCAAACCGACAGAGCACACTAAGAGCTATTTGGAGGCGCATGTCGTAGGGAAGAATGTTATCGTCATTGCAGACTCAAGGCAGAAGCAATATATCAAGTCGTACATGACGAAGGTGAAAGCCTATGTCAAAGTGAAGGGAGACAGGTATAGTATTTCTGGCAAACTGCTGCTCAACAAGACGGCGGAATTATGCCAGACTTCTGTTAAGGACTCTCTTCAAGTGTTCATCGAACATGCCAGAAGAAAAGAACGGAGCGTTATGACGCAATCGGAACTGCTTACTTACATGAAGCCAGCCACTTTTGAAATTATTCGTGAGGATGGTGGAAGAGGCACCGGTTTTTTTATTAGTGATAACGGCTTGGCATTGACAAACAATCATGTGCTGGATGGAAATCAAAATGCCATCATCTGTTTCTTTGGAGAGGATGGCACTCTTGATGAGACGAACTATCGCAAGATAAACAGGCTGCTGCTTACCAATGAAGACTCTAAAATTGACTTTACAGTTTTCCTCGTGCAACTTGACAACAACGAAAAGGTTAGATACATGCCTTTGGTCGAGAAGCACATTAACGATGGTGAAGCGATTGCCAAAATCGGATGCCCCGTTGGAACGGTTTGCAACTTCCAGACCGGGACATTGAGTAACTATAATGAGGGGTACTTCACCCATTCAATTAGCTCTAACCACGGAGATAGCGGTGGCCCGATTGTCAACTTTCGGGGTGAAATTGTTGGTATAAACCAGTCCATAGAGTTTAATAGTGCTCTATCTAATATGACAGGAACTGTGCAGAAGGCGGAAGGAATTGCTTATGGTGTTGACGCTGTTCTTATCCGCCAGATATTGGACGAAAACAATATACAATATGGTCGCTAATATAGAGAACTTCGAGAAGTTTATTATAAAGCAAATCGTAAATACAGTTGACTATCACCCAGAATCGGATGAGTTTGAGTATAACCGTATTTGCATCTCGGATGAACTTATAAATATCATCGGGAATGAAGGTGCTCGGTATGGAATTGAAAAAGGGCAAATCGGACAAATCATTTCCCGTGTTGCGGAGAACATCCGAACCAATCCTGTCATTGATTTGAAATATGGCAGCATAGATGTCTCCAAGTTGAAGGAGGGACAGCATCTCAAAATCAATATATTGCATCCAGAGAAAGGAGCGCACTATATCGAATTGCTCGTTACGCAAAAGTTTCATTTTTATGTCCTTGCATCAGACATAGTCGGAGTTCGGTATGGGGATGAAATACACGCGCTTGACAATACCTGGAATAATGGCTTTTATATAGATTTTACGGTTTCCCTTAAAAACAACAAACACTCCGATGAAGCGTTAATTCTGAAGCTTGGCAAGTTGCAAAGTGTTGCGATGTTTGGTCCTTCTGTCGTGCATGAAATTCTTGACTCTGAGTCCGCATTCACCTACAACGGTCTAAATGTAAATCCCCAAAAAACTGTTGTTGATAATGCCGACTTAAACGAAAACCAAGAAAAATCCGTTATCGCAAAAAGCAACCTCAGAAAGTACTATTTTTGGAAGCCCGTCCACAATAATCCAGTTGTTTTCAGTTGGCGTGAAGGGAATAGCAAAGATGAAAAGAGTCCCTTTGTTATTTTGGAAGAATCGGATAATCCCAAAGCAAGTATTACCATAAATAAAGCCTTTAATTTGCCAATTGATAAATTTGGTAAATTCAGATTGCTGGAGGTCCTTTGTGATGTTTGTTCAAGGGAGTCCTTTCAAGGCAAGGAAAAGCCGGGATTTAGTAATATCAAATCTGTTAAATCTGTCAAATCAGGTATAGCCAAAAGGTTTGTATCGACTGCAGGGCATAAGGAATGGAAGATTATTCGTCGTCCCCAAATAGAGTTTGTTTATGAGTAAGAAATCATTAACGTTACGCGACTTGATAGAACTGATAAACATATCTGTCAAGTCGGGGAAAATAAAAAAGGATTATCACGACTTCTTAAAGAGTTGTCGAGATTTAGGGGTGTCTTCCTATGTCTTAAATACCATCATCCTCAGAGCAAAAGAGGACAGCAGAAAATATGATGACAACTATGTGGGGACGATCGATCATACGTTCTTTGTATCTCTTGAACCCGAAGAGGAACAATCAGAAGGCGCTTCCGAAAAAGAACAGGAAGTTAAAATCGAACAAAGGAAAAATAGCAAGACAGCATGGCTGGTTATATTCTTCCTTTCATGTCTTTGTGTGGCAAATCTTGTTTATCTATCTATCTATATGCGCAAGACAAATAGAATTATATCCGACTATAAAAATAAAGGATTTGTTAATGGTACAAGGTTGGAAAAATTAGAGAAGGATTATATGGAATGTTGGCGTAAGCTTGATACGATTGCTGATTTGACAAGTGATCTTCCAGATGATGCTATATTTGATAATTGGCATTCTACAAATCATGAGAATAATTCAGAATCGCATAATGAATATAGTTTTCATGCATCGAAAGGCGATATCTTATCATTCAAATATTATGTATCTTCAGAGCAAAATTGGGATAAACTAACGGTATCTTTGAAGTGGGAAAACAGCTCTCCTATTGAATTGGTGCGTAAGTCTGGTGAATATCACGATTCATTTGTTTTTGTATTTGATAAGGATGGTGAATATAATCTTGAGGTGAAATATTCAAAGGATGGTTCTTTTAACAGAAATAATGATGATGCCGGAGTGTCGGATATCCATCTATATCGTAGTTATAAAAATCTTATAGAAAAGATCCATTCAATAAGTAGAGACACATAATCGGATACTGTAGCGATATCGTCAGATCCATCTTAGATTCTCGGCTACCCAATGGTTACTTTTTTGTTCCGTGCATCATAAATAACCAAAATCCAAATTTGGGCAATGCGCTCATTTCTCTAACAACTATAATACAGGAAGAAAATGGAAACAAAGAAGGAAATTCAGAAGACCCAGGTATTCAATGTCATCATCCTCGATCGTAGCGGTTCGATGGGGTGCATACGCCGAGCTGCTGTTGATGGGTTCAACGAGACTTTGGCTGGTATCAAGAAAGCCCAGGAGAAGTTTGCCGACACCCAAGGCCATTTTGTATCGTTGGTGACATTCTGTAGCTGTGAGACAAAACGTTTGTATGACAACACCCCAGTGGCGGAGGCCAATCCGTTGAAGATTGAGGATTTCCAGCCATGCTGCTCGACCCCTCTCTATGACGCTATGGGTTTCACGCTCACTCGTATGCACAGACATGTTCAGGGGCTGACGGATGCGATGGTGGTCGTTACCATTATCACGGACGGTATGGAAAATGCTTCCCGCGAGTACAACGGCAAGAGCATCAAGGAACTTGTGGAGCGACTTCGTGGTGAGGGATGGTCATTCACCTATATGGGAGCCAATCAAGACTCTGTTGAGGTTGCCATGTCTATGTCTATCCGCAATGCACGAAATTTCGACTATAGCGACGTGGGTACACGTGCTTCGATGGAGAAGGACTACAACACTCGTATGAATCTCTTCAGCCGTTTGGCAAAACAGAAAACAGATGAGATGAATGACTGTTGCGCGGCTCCAGCGTCAGAAGCAGACCGCCGCAACCTATATGCAAGTATGGCTAATGAAGCCTTTGATGAAGAGGAGGGCAAATGAAGCGGACATCCATGAAAGCTCTGTAGGTAAGTAGGTGGTCAGATTTATGATATTTGACTACCTACTTATTCTTTCACCATTACTTAGAAGAAATCTTTATCACAAAAAACAGGCTACACCTCGGCAAAGCATTCAAACAAGCTTGATGCTCTGCCGAGGTTTGTTCTGTATCAGACAATCGACTTCTGAAGGACTCCTCGGCGCGGCAAATACCCTTTTCCGGGGCGGAATCCCCCTGCCGAATCATCTGTTTTCTGTTCTGCCGTCAAAAAACTGGTTTTTTGTTTTGCCAAATGGGATAAAACCGCCATCTTTACAGATTATAAGTAGGTGTTCAAAATTATTTTAGATTTTTATCGGTTTGACTTAACCGATTGAGAAATAAACTTTTAGCGAATTATTTGAGAAGTAGTGGTAACGAGTTAGCAACCGTGCGAATTTCAGCGTTTTGCGTTGCTATGCTGTCAAATAACTCTTTCATTTGCAAATATAACATCTTTTTCCAAAAGTACGAACTGTCGGCGGCAATTTTATAAAATCAACTTGCGAAAAAGAAAATCATTCATCCCATTTACAAGTTGGCATGTTAGGAACATTGTCCGTTTTGTCATTTTGTTACCGGGATTTGTTCGCATGGTGGGAGATCCGCATCGGTCAGCTGGGTACGCAATATCATTTTGTAATAACCAGCAGGTTGTTTTTATGGTATAACGCTTCGATATCGCTTTCTTTTTGCTTTTTGTATGTTCAAAGATCAGAAGCCTCCAGCGAAAACCACGCCGGAGGCTTGAATGTATAACGTAAAGGCTATTCTGTAAATTGAGGCAATAATGAATATACGGTTTCAGATATACGGGCTATGACTTTTGCAGCCTGTGTTTCATTACCCTTAAAATCCTTTACAAATACAGCCAGTGTGTAGTATTCATTATTGGGCAAACGTATAAAGGCTACATCATTGTGCGCTGCAAGTATTCCGTTCTCATTAATATCCCCTGAACCAGTCTTATGGGCTATGACAACACCTTCCTTATCAAGTAGCGGAGCCGCAATTCTGTCTGTACCTGTTTTGCACTCTTTTAATGTGTTTTTAATGAAGTCTTGTTTTTCATCACTAATAATCTTATCAGTAAACAATCGGTTCATAAGCATTGCAGCTCCGAGAGGTGATGTGTAGTTTGAATATGCCTTATCATGGTCGGCAGACATTTCTTCTTCTGTATAGGCTATCTGAAAACTTGAACGTGGAATGATTGTGGCAACAAAACTGTCGGTTTTGGCAATATCAAGCAATCTCTTGAACATAAGATTACTTACGTTATTGTCGCTTTGTATAAGTGTATAGTTTAGCAGTTTCCTAATTGGCAAGGAAAATTCAGGTTCCGAATGTTCTTTCAACATTGGACTCCAAGTGTTCGGGTCAAGTTTACCCTTGTTTATCCTTATCAAGGTATCAAGTGAAATCCTTTTGCTGTCAAAATCATTGCAGAGGGCTAATGCCTGATGAACCTTAAATACACTCATCATTGGATAGATACTTTTATTATTGACTGTAATAGTATCTCTGCTATTTATGATTACCGCCACTCCGATTTCACCGGGATATTCTGATACAATTTTAGATATAGTATCTGTAAGGGAATAGTTACTCTTATGGTCAGTTGGCTTGTGCAAAAATTGTATTGAAACAACAATTACACACAATAAAAAGACGAACAAGATGATTAAATGAGTTTTGTTTATTTTTGCCATAATACAATACTTCGGTAAATTTTTACCGAAAAATTAAAAGTTAAACAATAGAACCGGCAAAAGCTGGTTCGGAAACACTAAAGAGGT
>ENA-OOZA01000857-OOZA01000857.1-human-gut-metagenome-genome-assembly--contig:-NODE-857-length-16839-cov-2.016563_pt1 | contig 16839 bp, 17 predicted proteins | sample MGYA00241703_ERZ501378 | MGnify/ENA primary metagenome ERZ501378 (study PRJEB25962, sample SAMEA2042916) | human gut metagenome | biome: human gut; feature: human-associated habitat; material: faeces...
GAATCTACCGTCCATTTTTTATCAACAGCCACCGGCAAAAATATGGTATGATATAGAATGTTGATAACGTGGATAAACGGAGGAAATATTTGTGAATAACTTTAATATAAAATTACCGGATGATGTACAGTTTATCATTCATACCTTACAGTTGCATGGATTTGAAGCATACGCAGTCGGAGGATGTGTCAGAGATTCCATCCTTGGCAGAGAACCGGGCGACTGGGATATTACAACATCAGCAATGCCGGAAGAGACAAAGGCATTATTTGACAAAACATTTGATACGGGAATTGAGCATGGAACGATAACCGTACTTTTGAATCATGAAGGATACGAAGTTACGACGTACAGAATCGATGGAAAATACGAAGACAGCAGACATCCGAAAGAAGTCACATTTACAAGAAATCTGAAAGAAGACCTGCTCAGACGAGACTTTACGATCAATGCTATGGCATACAATGACAAGGATGGGATCGTAGATATCTTTGGAGGAATGCAGGATCTGGAAAAGCATATGATCCGCTGTGTGGGAAATGCCAGGGAACGTTTCTCGGAAGATGCGCTCCGGATTTTAAGAGGCGTCAGATTTGCGGCACAGCTTGGATTTGAGATTGATGAGGAGACGAAAGAAGGAATGAAGCTTCTTGCGCCGACACTGGAAAATATCAGTGCGGAGAGGATACAGGTAGAACTGGTGAAGATGCTGACATCTGACCGGCCGGAGCTTATAAGAACTGCTTATGAACTTGGGATTACGAAGGTATTTTTGCCGGAATTTGACCGTATGATGGAGACAAAGCAGGAAACACTGCATCATATGTACACAGTCGGGGAACATACCATTCATGCGATGATGAATGTCCGCAATGATAAGATCTTAAGATTAACAATGTTATTGCATGATACAGGCAAACCGGAATACAAGACGATGGATGAAGACGGTGTGGCGCATTTTAAAATGCATGCATTAGGAAGCGAGCGGATTGCCAAAGAAGTGCTTCGGAGATTAAAGTTCGATAATGATACGCTGCATAAGGTTACAAGACTTGTGCTGAATCATGATTACCGCATGCCGGCCGTGCCGAAAAATGTCAGAAGGGCAATGAATAAGATCGGCGAAGACATTTTCCCATACTATATGGAAGTAAGGAGAGCAGATGTTCTGGCACAAAGTGAGTACCAGAGAGCAGAAAAATTAAAAAACCTCGATGAAGTAGAACAGACATATGCAGAGATTATAGAAAAAGGCCAGTGTGTTTCATTAAAAGAATTAGCTGTGACAGGTAGAGATCTGATCCGGGCGGGAATGAAGCCGGGAAAAGAGATAGGGGAAAAGTTAAACGAATTATTGAACCTTGTGATCGAGAATCCGGAAATGAACACCAAAGAGATCCTGCTGAAATATAGTTTCCCGGATAAAGAAGTATAACAGCAGTGAATATTTTTTATATTTCCCACATACATTTAAAAAGAATATCAAGTGTAAAGCGCGGGGAATATAAATGCAGGAATTTGAACAAAAAATACTGGAACAATATGATATAGAAGTAAGCAGCACCCGCAAAGTCAGGGGTGCTGTTTTATGCGAAACAAATAAGGGATTATTCCTTTTAAAGGAGATTACAACATCTGAGAAGAGAATCCCTGCGTTATGTGAACTTTATACACGGCTTTATGAGCAGGGGTATCATAGGATCGATTATGTGGTTACGAACCGTAACGGCGAATATATATCTGCATTGGATAACGGAGACCGGTACATATTAAAGAAATGTTTTGCCGGACGTGAATGCGACATTAAGAAGACAAGGGAAATATTTGAAGCGGCGGGAAATCTGGCAAAACTACATATCATTATGCGTTATGAACTGGAACATGGGATACCGGAAGGAACCAAAACAGATGAAAAATACAGACGGCATAATCGTGAATTGAAAAAGGTCCGGCAGTTTACAAGAAAAGTTGTTCCCAAGGGTGAGTTTGAATTTGCCTTTTTGAAACAGTTTGATCAGATGTATCAATGGGCAGAGGCAGCAGTGGAAGAACTGGAGCGGTCGGATTATGAGAAACTGTATGCCGAAGAGATGAAGAAGTTCGGTATGATACATGGAGAGTATAATTATCATAATATCATTATGACAAAAGAAGGAATCGCCACAACCAATTTTGAAAAATTCCGCAGGGACATTCAGGTGGAAGATCTGTATTATTTCCTCAGGAAGGTTCTGGAAAAAAGTGGATGGAAGATCCGCCTGGGTGATGGCATGCTGAATGCCTATTCGGCAATACATCCGCTTACGGAGGGCGAAATGGAATATCTGAAGATCCGTCTGATCTATCCGGAAAAATTCTGGAAAACGGCCAATTCGTATTATTGTACAAATAAAGCATGGATATCGGTAAAAAACATAGAAAAGCTTCAGACTGCGATAAGGCAGACAGAAGAGAAAAAAATGTTTTTAAAAGAAGTATTTGGATTTGAACTTTAAAGGTATGGTAAAATAGCGAAAAAGCTTGAAAATACAGGGGAAACGGGGGATTTACCTTGACATTCACAGTGAAAACAGGTATAACAGTACATAAAGGCATGCCATATGACGGGTATGGACGTTGACTTTGTATAAAAAGAATTGAAATCGTGAATTCTAAATGTAAATAAGAGGAGGAACAATCCATGAATAAGACAGAACTGATCGCAGCAATTGCTGACCAGGCAGAATTATCAAAGAAAGACTCTGAAAAAGCTTTAAAAGCTTTTATCGATGTTGTTACAGAAGAATTAAAGAAAGAACATAAAGTACAGGTTGTTGGATTTGGTACTTTCGAAGTAAGCATGAGAGCTGAAAGAGAAGGAAGAAATCCTCAGACAGGCGAGACTATGAAGATTGCTGCATGTAAAGCACCAAAATTCAAAGCTGGTAAAGCATTAAAGGATGCTATCAACGAGTAGTCTGAATTGTAATATTTATAAATGTATTTTATGCCGGAGAGTATCTTGATGCCCTCCGGTTTTTTCAATCGTTATGCGTTCGAAAGAAGCTGCAACCTACAGGCACTGTAGATACCAAAGTATGTATGAGATTAGATAAATTTTTAAAAGTTTCCAGACTGATCAAACGCCGGACCGTAGCTAACGAAGCCTGCGATGCGGGTCGTGTACTGGTGAATGACAAGCCGGCCAAGGCATCGGTAAAGGTAAAACCGGGAGATATCATAGAAATCCAGTTTGGAACAAGAACCGTAAAAGTAGAAGTTCTTGATATTAAAGATACAACGAAAAAAGAAGAGGCAGGAGACCTGTTCAAATATTTATAAAATAAATAAAGAGCCTGCGAAAAATCAGCAGATCAGCACAACCTTTCTTAAGTGATCATATGAAAAGTCATAATTTGTGATTTCCGTTCATATGATTAGTAAGAAAGGTTGTGATAGGTTTGGAGACCACAGCAGTACAAAAAAGCCATAAACTGGTATTAAATAACCGGAAAACCGGACTGGTGACCGGAGTGTTGGATGTCCTGTCTTTTAATCTGAATGAGATATTGTTGGAGACGGAGCAGGGAATGCTCATGGTAAAGGGCACGGATCTGCATGTAAACCGGGTGAATCTGGAAAAGGGAGAGATTGATCTGTCCGGCAACATTGAAAGTATCTCTTATTCGGATATACAGTCTCCCGGAAAACAGGCGGAAAGTCTGTTTGGAAAATTGTTTCGCTGAAAAAGCGGAGAGAAATCCGGTGAAATTTATGAAACGGGATGGAAATATGAGATGGGAATAACAAAAGAATTATTTATATTTCTTTCTGCAATATTGTCCGGAGCAATTGTACGTCTTGTATACCGCTGCATAAGCTGTCTGCGAAATGTGATACATCATACGCACTGGATCATTGAGCTGGAAGATCTGGCATACTGGGTCGGAACCGCAATTTTTTTGTTTGTGCAGATTTACTACACAAGTAGTGGTAGTGTAAGGTGGTATTTTGTACTAGGTATTGGGCTTGGAGCATCAGCTATGTCGGTTTTTCTAGTGGCTGTCAGGAAGTGGTATCGAAAAATTGTATGTCCGGGAAGCGGGTTTTTGGATGAAACACTTGAAAAAGGCCGGAAAAAAAGATAGAATAAAGGCAATTAACAGGTGAGTGGAATGACAGAGATGTCAAATAAGGGTGAGTAAAATAAGATGAAAGATGTAAAACAGAGAAACCGCAGAAGACGGCAGTGCAGGCGTTCTCAGGATCATAAGAGAAGTGTGCTGGCGATTAGTGCTGTTGTTCTTTTGCTGACAGTTATGGTGTCTGCGAACAGTATGACGTTAAAGGCGAAGAACAGAGAATATCAGGCGCAGGAGACAGAACTGAAAGAGCAGATCCAGGCAGAAAAAGACCGGTCAGAAGAGATCAAAGAATTAGATAAATATGTCGGAACAGACAAATACGTAGAAGACGTAGCGAAAGAAAAGCTGGGTCTGGTACATAATAATGAGATAATTTTCAAAGCAAAATAAGAGTACCCGGAACAAATGATAAGCTTCAGGAAGAGATTCCTGAAGCTTTTTTCTGTTTATCGGGGAAATAAAAAGAAAAGGTCGAAAGGGGAGCAATAAAGTGGCACGGATAAAAGAACAGGAAATATTTGTGAATCCATATGTGGTGCAGATGGACAAATTTGCGGAGTCTCTGCAGCATCTATCAAAAACATTTTTAAATATGGAACATTATAAAGGAACATTGTCCAAAGAAGAAATTGATGAAATGTTTGACAAAGTAACGGGGAATGTCTGTGCCGGTTGTGAGCGAAAAGAAGTGTGTCTCGGCGAGAGGCGGGAGAAAACATATCAGATGATGTATGAAATCATGTGTGCAGCAGAAGAGTATGGTGCAGAACTGAATATGGAATTGAAAAAAAGACTGAAAAGGCAATGCATGCTTGCGCCGCGTTTCCTAAGGGAAAGTCTGGAAGTGTTTGAAAATGCCAAACAGATATTGATGTGGAATCACAGGATGCTGCAGACAAGAGAAGGATATGCCACACAGCTTACAAGCTTTGCAAAGATGATACAGTATACAACCAGAGAACTGGATGCGGGGATCTTTCAGGATGAATATCTGGAAAAACGTATAAAAACAGCCTTAAAAAAAGAGAATGTAAAGATGTTATCGATTGTATTTTATATGACCCAGCAGGGAAAATATGAGGTACATCTGACGGTAAAAGCGGTTAAGGGACGGGTAATCCTTGCAAAAGATATCGCATTTCTGGTGGGAAAATGTATAGGAAGAACCATGATCCCAAGACAGGGAGAACGACTTGTGATAGGAGGGGAATATGGAACCATTGCATGTGTGGAAGGTGCGAAATTCCAGACGCTTCAGGGGATTGCCCGGATCGGAAAAGGACTGGAGCAGATATCGGGGGATACTTTTCTTATGAAAGATCTGCCGGGAGGCCGCAAAGGAATCGCGCTTTCTGATGGAATGGGATCGGGAGAAGAAGCATTCCGGGACAGTACGATGGTGGTAGAAATGTTAGAAGAACTGTTAGAGGCAGGATTCCCGGTAGAGACGGCGGTGCAGATGATGAATACGGCGCTGGTGATCGGAAGGGAAGAAGTGAAATTCTGCACACTGGATGTATGTCTGTTTGATCTGTATCGTGGAAGCTGTGAATTTGTAAAGGCGGGCGCGGCCGCAACATTTATCAAAAAGAAGGATAAAGTTGAAAAAATTGTATCAACAACACTTCCGATCGGGGTTATACAGAATATTGAGATTGACCGGGAAGTGTGTGATCTGGAATCCGGGGATTATGTGGTCATGGTGACGGACGGAGTTCTGGATGCACTTCCGGCAAAAGAACAGGAAGAACAGATGATAGATATTATTCAAAACACGAATATTGTAAATCCGACAGAGTTTGCAAGAAGCATTCTAAGTGAGGTGTTGAAATATTCGGGAGAAATGCCACTGGATGATATGACGATCCTTGTGATCGGCCTGTGGGGCGTGAGCTGACTTTCCGATAAGTTGACTTTCTATAAGAAATTATATATATTTATCATGATATCGAAACAAATAAAAGAGTTATATATTTCGAAAAAATATGAAAACAAATCAGATAAAAAGGAAGACCGGAATGTATGAACGGGTGAGGGCATATGTGAAAAAATACCATATGCTGCAGGAAAAAGATCATGTAATCACAGGCGTATCTGGAGGCGCAGACTCCGTATGCCTTCTTTTCATGCTTGTAAAACTTCAAAAGGAAATGCGGTTTGGGTTGACGGTAGTGCATATTCATCACGGACTTCGCGGAGAAAGTGCGGATGCAGATGAGAATTACGTCAGAGCCCTTTGTGAGAAGCTGGATGTTGAACTTCTGGCTTTTCATGAAGATGTCGGAAGATATGCGAAAGAACAGAAGCTGACGCTCGAAGAGGCAGGAAGGAATGTCAGAAGACATATATTCGAAGAAGTCTGTCACAGGAAAAACGGAACGAGGATTGCGCTGGCGCATCATCAGAATGACAATGCGGAGACACTTCTGTGGAATTTAAGCCGTGGATGTGGTCTTAAAGGGATCGGCGGGATCAGTCCGGTTGACGGAAAGTATATCCGGCCGCTTCTGGGGGTAAGAAGACAGGAAATCGAAGAATATTTAAAAGAAAATAATATAGACTATTGTACCGATGAGACGAATCTGGAAGACCATTATACAAGGAATCGTCTTAGAAATCATGTGATCCCATACCTGGAACGAGAGATTAATCCAAGAGCTGTTTCACATATGGCAGATACGATGGAGCAAATGCGGACAGTGTGGGCATTTATGGAAGAGGAAGTGGAAAAATGCAGAAAATACTGCGTAAAACCCAAACAAGATAAAGCAGATGGAGTAGTGATCCTGGAAGAGGGTTTCCGAAGTGTAAATGAGACTGTCCGGACGTTTCTGATCCATGAACTGTTGTGCGAAACGGCAGGACGCAAAAAAGATATTGAACAGATCCACGTAAAACTGGTGGAAGAACTGATGGAACATCAGACCGGACGGAAGATTATGCTGCCTTATGAGATGACCGGGGAAAGGTGTTACGAAGGAATCTGGCTTCATAAAGTGAAGGATAAAGAAAAATCCGGAGAAAATTCTAAGCCGCCGGTACAGATGCGCATACTGGAACGAACACCACAAACCAGTGTATTTCCTAAAAAAACCTACACGAAATGGTTTGACTATGATATAATTAAGAGCACTGTAAAAATAAGACATAAGCAGCCTGGAGACTATATTACGATTGACAAAAACGGCAGTACACAGAGCCTGAAAAAGTATTTTGTCAATGTGAAAGTCCCGAGAGAAGACAGGGAGAAGATCTGGCTGGCAGCAGACGGCAGCCACATCCTGTGGATCATCGGATACAGACAGAACCAGGCATATCAGATTACAGATAAAACCAGAAGAATTCTGGAAATAGAATTTAACGGAGGAGAAGAAGATGGCAGAGAGAGTAAAAGTATTAGTTCCTGAAGAGGATGTTGCAAAGAGAATCAAAGAGCTTGGCGAACAGATCAGCAAAGATTATGCCGGAAAGCAGGTACATCTGATCTGTGTATTGAAGGGTGGCGTATTCTTCATGTGCGAACTGGCGAAGAGAATCACCGTTCCGGTATCAATGGACTTTATGAGTGTCAGCAGCTACGGTGACGGAACGAAGTCAAGCGGTGTTGTTAAGATCGCAAAAGACTTAGATGAGACACTGGAAGGAAAAAATGTACTGATCGTGGAGGATATTATTGACTCCGGAAGAACATTATATTATCTGATGGACATCTTATCTAAGAGAAATCCAAAGAGCATGAAGCTCTGTACGCTTCTGGATAAACCGGAAAGAAGAGTAAAAGATGTAAAAGTAGATTATGTCGGATTCAATATCCCGGACGAATTCGTTGTGGGATATGGACTGGATTACGCCCAGAGATACAGAAATCTTCCATTCATCGGAGTGGTAGAGGGCGTGAAATAAGGCGCGGCATAAGAAAGGAGCCTGAAAATTGAATAATAAGAAAGCGAGAGGGCTGAATGGTGTTGTATTCCTCGTGTTTGTCGTATTTTTGTTCGCAGCACTGTGGTTTACCAATCAGTTCGATCAACGAGAGAAAGAAATTTCCTGGAAGAAATTCCAACAGCTGGTTCAGAACGACAAGATCGAGTCTGTAGAAGTGAATCAGAACAAGAGCGTTCCGACGGGGCGCGTGGAGATTACGCTGAAGGGAGATGACAGTTCCGATAATGTCAGATATCTGTATGTCTCCGATGTAAATGAGATCCAGGATTACCTGAAAGAGCAGAATGTGGATTATACCATGCCGGATATTCCACAGGACAGCTGGGCAGCAACTACATTTCTGCCGGTTATCCTTACACTGGTCGGAGTGTTCCTGATCTTTGGTCTGATGAACCGTCAGGGCGGCGGGGCCAATTCGAAAGCAATGAATTTCGGAAAGAGCCGTGCAAAACTGAGCACAGACCGTGACAAGAAAGTGACATTTGCCCAGGTGGCAGGTCTGGAAGAAGAAAAAGAGGAACTGGAGGAGATCGTTGATTTCCTGAAGTCTCCGAAGAAATATATCCAGGTGGGAGCAAGAATCCCGAAAGGTGTACTGTTAGTGGGCCCTCCGGGAACCGGTAAGACGCTGCTTGCCAAAGCAGTTGCCGGAGAAGCAGGAGTTCCGTTCTTTACGATTTCCGGTTCAGACTTTGTGGAAATGTTCGTTGGTGTCGGAGCTTCCCGTGTCAGAGACTTGTTCGAGGAAGCGAAGAAGAATGCACCGTGTATCATTTTCATCGATGAGATCGATGCAGTTGCAAGACGCCGTGGAACCGGAATGGGCGGCGGACACGATGAGCGTGAGCAGACACTGAACCAGTTGCTGGTAGAGATGGACGGATTCGGCGTCAATGAAGGCATCATTGTGATGGCGGCTACAAACCGTGTGGATATTCTTGACCCTGCAATCTTACGTCCGGGACGATTCGACCGTAAGGTTATGGTCGGAAGACCGGATATTAAGGGCCGTGAAGAGATCCTCAAGGTACATGCGAAGGGGAAACCGTTAAGCGAAGAGATCAATCTGCAGCAGATCGCGCAGACAACGGCAGGATTTACCGGAGCTGATCTGGAAAATCTCTTGAACGAAGCAGCAATTCTGGCTGCAAAGGATAACAGAGTATTCTTAAAACAGGAAGACATAAAAAAGGCATTTGTCAAAGTCGGAATCGGTGCGGAGAAGAAGAGCCGCGTTATTTCCGAAAAAGAGAAGAGAATCACAGCATTCCACGAAGCAGGGCATGCGATCTTGTTCCATGTGCTTCCGGATGTGGGACCTGTATACAGTGTTTCAATCATCCCGACGGGAAGTGCGGGCGGATATACGATGCCGCTTCCGGAAAAGGATGAGATGTTTAATACAAAAGGAAAGATGCTTCAGGATATTACGGTAGCACTTGGCGGACGTGTAGCCGAAGAAGAAGTATTTGATGATATTACAACCGGTGCATCTCAGGATATCAAGCAGGCAACGGGCCTGGCCAAATCCATGGTTACGAAGTTCGGTATGTCAGAGGCAGTCGGACTTATTAACTATGATGATGACAACAATGAGGTGTTCATCGGACGTGATCTGGCGCACACAGCAAGAGGCTACGGAGAGGGCGTGGCGACTGTGATCGACCAGGAAGTAAAGAGAATTATTGATGAATGTTATGACAGAGCAAGACATATCATTAGAAAATATGATGATGTTCTGCATGCATGCGCAGATCTTCTGTTGGAAAAAGAAAAGATTTCCCGGGAAGAATTTGAAGCGCTGTTCCCGGAAGATGTATCAGAAGACTAGAAGAAAGCGTGCTCCTTTCCGAGAGCAAAAAATGAGAGAGGTGTTAGTTATATGAATAAGACGGCTTTATTTTGTGATGGAACAGAAGGATATGTGTATCCTCCTGAACCGAAAGAAAGCGAACTGGTGACATTCCGGTTCCGTACGGCGAAGGATGATGTAGACAGAGTAGGGCTTGTGACATCGGCTGACACATATGTAATGGAAAAAGAATGCACACAGGGAGAGTTTGATTATTATACGTTCGAGACACGTCTGGGGGAAGAGCCGTTCAGATATTGTTTCGAAGTGCAGTCTGGGACAGAAAAATATTATTATGGACGATGTGGAATCTCTCGCGAGATCCTGGAGTACTATAATTTTGTTGTAGTACCCGGATTTTCCACACCGGACTGGGCAAAGGGAGCGGTTATGTATCAGATATTTACAGACCGCTTTTATAACGGAGATAAGTCAAATGATGTAGAGACGAATGAGTATTACTATATCGGAGATTATTCCCGGAGAGTAACGAACTGGGATAAATATCCGGCGAACATGGGTGTAAGAGAATTCTACGGCGGGGATCTGCAGGGAGTCATGGATAAGCTTGATTATCTGCAGGACCTGGGCGTAGAAGTCGTATATTTTAATCCGTTATTTGTGTCACCGTCCAACCACAAATATGATATCCAGGATTATGATTATATCGATCCGCATTATGGAAAGATCGTAGATGACGGAGGCGAGGTGCTTCCGAATGGTGTGACGGACAATAGTCAGGCAACGAAGTATAAAAAACGCACGACAGGATTTAAGAACCTGGAAGCAAGTAATGAGTTGTTCATTAAACTGGTGGAGGAATTACATCGCCGTGGAATGAAAGTGATTCTGGACGGCGTGTTCAACCACTGTGGTTCATTCAATAAATGGATGGACCGTGAGAGAATTTACGAAGGTGAAGAGGATTATGAACCGGGTGCTTATGTATCGGCAGACAGTCCGTACAGAAGCTACTTCCGTTTCTTCAAAGAAGGACCGGAGAACTGGCCGTATAATGGCAATTACGATGGCTGGTGGGGACATGATACTCTGCCGAAACTGAATTACGAAGATTCTGTAAAACTGGAAAATTATATCTTATATATCGGACGGAAATGGGTATCGCCGCCGTATAATGTAGATGGATGGCGTCTGGATGTGGCAGCAGACCTGGGACGCAGCAATGAATACAATCACGAGTTCTGGCAGAAATTCCGAAGAGCCGTGAAAGATGCAAATCCGAATGCACTGATCCTTGCCGAACATTACGGCGATCCGAGTGACTGGCTTAAGGGGGATGAGTGGGATACCGTTATGAACTATGATGCGTTCATGGAACCGCTGACATGGTTCTTGACCGGTATGGAAAAACATAGTGATGAATACAAAGATTACATGTTGGGAAATATTGAAAACTTTGAAAATGCGATGACACATTATATGGCGAGTTTTGGAACCCCGTCTTTACAGTGTGCAATGAACCAGCTTTCCAACCACGATCATTCCCGTTTCCTGACACGTACAAACCACAAAGTCGGTCGTGCAGTCAATCTGGGAACACAGGCGGCGTCCGAAGGTATCAATCGTGGTGTGATGAAAGAGGCTGTTGTGGTACAGATGACATGGCCGGGAGCACCGACACTGTATTATGGCGATGAAGCAGGTCTGTGCGGATTTACCGATCCGGATAACCGTCGTACGTATCCGTGGGGCAAAGAGGATAAAATGCTGATTCGTTTCCATCGTGATATGATTCGGATTCATCGTGAAAATCCGGCGCTTCGTACCGGTTCGGTGAAGTTCCTGCATGGAGACCGAAATATTCTCTGTTACACACGTTTCAATCGCGAACAGCAGTTTATTATTGTTATCAACAATGATGGTTATACAAGAAGTATTGAGGTCGGTGTGTGTGGAGCCGGAGTACCGAAAAGCTGTCAGCTGACACAGATCATGTACTCCACAGAAGATAATTATTCCATGGCACCCGTGGCTTATCAGGTGGAGGGAAGCTACCTCAATCTGATTTTGCCAAAATATTCTGCGGTAATTTTACGACATCTTACAGGAGAGGACTAAAAAGACACACATAAATCATAATGTAATCTTACGGAAATAGTTGTATGAAATGAGGATATATGGTATATTTTGGAAATAGACAAAAGGAAATTGTGACGGCTGTCTGATGCGTAGACCGGATGTGTTTCTAACATGCCAACGCGAGTCCAAACAAACCGCATATCCTCAAGAAATCAGAACTTTATTTTATTGTAAAAAGTGTTTGTACATGTTACAATGTGAGCGCTAAGAGTCAGATGAAATCAAATAGTATACATCTGCCATACAATAAAAAATAAGAATAACGTATAATTACTTGCCCGTATAATACGCAGCGCTCATGCAGCACAACGTGCAAAGACGAGATTAAGGAGGATAATGTTATGCTGGAGAACGACTTGACTAATATTGAAATGCTGATAATGAAATGTATTTGGGATACCCCTGAAGAACTTGCCCTGTCACAATTGGTAGCAATGGTAAATGAGCGGTTTGAGAAAAGCTGGAAGCCTCAGACTATTTCTACTTATTTAGCACACCTGGTTCGTAAAGGATACCTGAGTATGCGCAGAAAGGGAAAAGTATTCCTTTATCACCCGGAAGTGTCCGAAGAAAGTTACAGATCCTCTCAGATCGATGAACTGGTTAATTACTGGGGAGATCCGGGTACACCGACAGAGTTCCTGTCTGCATTATTTTTGACAGGCGACAGCGAAAGTGAATCCGATGAGGATTTAGAGGACTTAAGAAAATTATTGGATGAGTTGGATTAATTTCTTCTTTTTTGTAATCATTTTAAATACGGTTACCGGAACGGTTGCATATCTGTTATGCAAGCTGTTGACACGGATCGCAGAGAAAGCCGGTGCAATTCGGGTGATATATCCGATGTACCGGCTTGTGATGATTTTCTACACGATCCCATTTGGTTGGATATATATTTATATCAAATGCAATCGTGTATATGGATCGTACGGGATTGGTGATAGTTTTTTCGGTACTCCGATCATATTTTGGATTATACAGATAGCTTTGATCGTTTGGTTCATAGGAATGGTATGGGTAATTGTTCGCAAGCTAAAGGATAGCTATGGAGAACGAAAAGCACATGAGCTGAAAATGAAAAATAATATGCCATTTCGTGCTGATGAATATCGTGCTATGCTCAGCAGAATGTATCCACACAGAAATTGGAAAAGAACACAATTTTGTACAAATTTTCTGACGAGATCACCTGTGGTAGTGGAAAATTTTCCCCGGTTATCATAATTCCGGAAAGAAAGTATTCGGAATTTCAGATACAGGTGATTTTGATGCATGAAGGAATGCATATCGTTCGGCTGGACAATCTTGCAAAGCAAATATCAAGTGTTCTTATATACATAAACTGGTTCAATCCATATCTGAAATCATATACAAAAGAACTGGATGAATGGGCAGATATTGCTTGTGATATTAGTGTATGTAAGCGTTTTTTAGGTGGAAACTCTAAAGAATATTATATTGCACTGATGGCAGCAAAAACTTCCGGTCATTCCGTTGTTAACCCTTTTGTCTCACATCTGAATAAGAGTAACGAGTCTATCAAGAGGAGAATGATGTATATGAAAAAATGGAAAGACAGTAGATCGAAAAGATTTGTTAGTGCAATTTTAATGGCAACTTTGATTATGGGTAGTTCTGTAACCGCTTTTGCTGCAAGCAGTCAGGTTGCTGATCAGCAGGATAATGTATACTGCGAGACACGTGAAGTAGATGTTAAAGATGTGTACACTGATAGCAATTTGGAAGTTGTTGAGATTCCGGCAGATCAGGTAGATGAAGATAAATGGGAAAATGCTATTGTGTATGATGAGAGTTTATTAGAACCATTAGCTGTGCAGAAGAATTTTTCATGGACAGTTCCAGCGGAAAGATTTGCACGTTCAGCAGGATTTATAAAACAAAAAGGTGGACAGATTATAATATCTTGTTACATTAATTCAGTGTTAAATCATCGTGTTGGTATACGCAGACCGAATGGTTCTATGTTGTGTGTATTAGGTACACATCAGGTAACAGCTACTTTCCCATGTGAAACAACCGGAACATATTATGTGTTTGTAGAGAACATGGGAAGAGTTGATATTACTGCTGCAGGTTATTACATCCGCTAATCTTTTACAATCAAAATGAAAAGAATCTATGATTTCATAATGGTTTGAAAGAGTCGTTTCAATCTGACAAAAGTGAAATAAGTATATGTGGGAGTGTGAAGAACAATAAAAAGTTTTTCACACTCTTTTCTTTTTTGTGTACTTTTGCGATCTGCATACTTCACAACTGAACAGTAATTCGTTCATTTTTTGGGAAAACACGAAAAAACTTGTCGAATCCTGTCGACAAGGTCCGGGAATCTGAGAAAGTTGCCGAAAATGCCTTGAAAAATGCAACTACATTGATAAAATAGTTGCAACAGAACACGGATGAGTTCTGAAAATACTACAGTTAGAGGAGACTTGAGATGGAGAAGAGAGTATCAATCAGAGATATCGCGAAACTGCATGTATCACAGCAACTTGAACGAAAGAAAGCAATATTATTGAATTTAGAACTGGATACGTGTATGAGAGCAGGAAAAGAGTGGATTCCGATTCCGGGGATTTTTACGTGGGAAGATCGCAAACGTTATGAGATGGATCAGAAGATTACGCTTCCGAATGGTACTTTTACGAAACAATTTTCTCTGCCGAATTATTTTCGGGGAGAAAACGCATATGTAGCACGAGGCAGACATATACAGGCACAGGATATGCTGGCAGAACAGATTCCGGGTGTGGAACCGGAATATTATGGAGATGGAAGCGAATGGCTGACCTTTACCAGCAATTTCGATCAGGCGCTGTTACATGCTTGCTGCAAATGGGATGAAGATTCCGGGGAATGGTATCCTTTGACAGAAGATGAGATACATAAGCCGGAAAAAGAAGGCGATGCGGATTATCGTTATGGTGTGATCTATATGGCAAAGGCAGATGATGAGCGTTTTTCAGGGAAAGCTGCATGTTCTCCGGCCTGTCATGTGATGACTCCGGCAGGGAGTCTGGCAGAACGTGGTCAGCGACAGTATACATTTGCTATGCGGATGCAGAAAGAAGATACGTTGCAGGAGGATGAATGTTTCGACCGTCTGATCTTTGAACACACAGAGGATTTTTGTCGAGATGTGTGTGAATTGATGACTGGGTTAAAGAAATTTTAATAAAATTTACAGTTGTGTTTTTATTGCCATTGGGGTATGATATTTTCATGCATGCAGTCACTGACTGTGCGAAATAAGCAGGTTAGCAATCTTGTTAAGTACCGTTCTTTATATAATGTTATGTAAGATAAAGAATGACTTGTATAACGGTATTAACAGTAAAATGCTTATATTATGTTGCAGATGAGAAAATAGAAGTGAAGAAAACATGGAGATAAGATATGGCAAGAGGCAAGAAAGTTTCCAAGAGACAGAGAAGAAAGAGAAAGTTAATTCTCTTTATCGTTGAGATTATTATTTTGATTATTGTAGCCGGTGCGTTATATGTTTACAGCAAACTGAATCTGCTGAATAAGAAAGAGTTAGACCAGTCAAAGGTTGGTAAGAATCAGGTGTCGGAAGAAACAGAGCAGACATTTGAGGGGAATACGACGATCGCGTTATTTGGTTTGGATAACCGTGAGCAGGGTGTATATGATACAGGTAACAGTGATGTTATTATGATCATGAACATTAATAATGATACGAAGGAAGTAAGTCTGGTATCTGTATATCGTGATACTTATCTGAACATTGCAGGTGAGGGAGAGGAAGAAAAATTCCGTAAAGCCAATGCGGCATATGCAGCAGGTGGTGCGGAGCAGGCTGTTACCATGTTAAACCGCAATCTGGATCTGGATATTGATAATTATGTAGCATTTGATTTTAAATCTGTTGCGGAAGCAATTGATATCCTTGGTGGTGTAGAAATTGATATTGAAAGTCAGGCAGAGATGGATTACCTGAATGACTATATTTCATACACCAGTGAATATGTAGGTGGAAGCGATGAGACCGTAGATCATCTTGGAAAACAGACGCTGAATGGTGTACAGGCAGTATCTTATGCACGTATCCGTTATACAACAGGTGGAGATTTCAAACGTGCAGAGCGTCAGCGTCGGGTTTTGAATGAGCTGATCAAGAAGGCAAAATCTGCAAGTCTGACAGAGTTGAATGAACTGGTAAATACCATTTTCCCGGAGGTATCTACTGATTTGACCCAGAAAGATATTATCAGTATGATGCCTGTAATGTTGAAATATGATATGGCAAACAGTGGTGGTTTTCCGTATGATAAGACGACAGATACACCGAGTAAAAAAATCGGAAGTATTGTAATTCCTTGTGATCTTGAAAGTAATGTTATCCAGTTACATAAGCAGCTTTTTGGCACAGAGGATTATCAGCCGTCTGAGAAAGTACAGTCTTACAATGATACGATTATTGATCTGACAGGTATGACAACTAAGGATTCAGAAACAGATCAGTTCAGTGATCAGGATGATTTCTTTGGAAATGGAATACAGCAGAATACCAATGATTCAGGAGATGGAGGAGCAGACAATTCTGCAGGTGATTCACAATGATAAAATTGTATATTTGTCCCGAATGTGGATGGATGCGAACCGTATCCCGGAGGGCAAATGTGGAGTGTTTTAAATGCTCCAATGTTGAAATGGTTCCAGTGAAGCTGGAATATACAAAATATGTGGAGATGTCTGGCGAAGAGCGTGAGAATTACGTGGAAAGTTGGATGTACATACATAGTAAAAAGAAGAAGTAAGTGTTATGCATGA
>ENA-OOZA01000866-OOZA01000866.1-human-gut-metagenome-genome-assembly--contig:-NODE-866-length-16707-cov-3.259188_pt1 | contig 16707 bp, 14 predicted proteins | sample MGYA00241703_ERZ501378 | MGnify/ENA primary metagenome ERZ501378 (study PRJEB25962, sample SAMEA2042916) | human gut metagenome | biome: human gut; feature: human-associated habitat; material: faeces...
CCGGCTGTCCTGCTATCTTAATTTTATTCGTCCCATCCACCATATTCCTGAATCGTTGCTTCTACTCTTTTTCTGACTTCGGCTGCGATTTCTGTGGATTTCATATCTTTATACTCTTCATAATGCATTGGCTTCAGGAAATGCACCTGTACAGTCAATGGTTCTGCAGATCCCGTATCAAATGCTTTATAGGTGTCAATCAGTGCCACCGGCACGATCGGACATTTTGCCTTCATTGCTGCCTTAAAACTTCCACCCTTAAATTCCTGCGGATGGTTTCCGTGTTTGCTTCTGGTTCCCTCTGCAAAGATCAGGTAATTACGTCCGTTTTTGACTTCTTTTGTGACATTGAGGATTATCTGCATGGACTGCCGGATATCTTCTCGATCCATAATATATGCCTTCATACAGGCAAATACCTGTCGTAAGAACGGTACGTTTCCCACTTCTTTCTTTGCAACTACAGAAAAAGGTGTCGGGCAGGCTTCCAGAATGGCCAGCACATCATATAATCCCTGATGATTAGGATAAAACATAAAACCATTTTCGTTGGGAATGTTTTCAACTCCATAAGACTTCACGGTAATATTTCCACCCACATTTGCCTTATGGTCGATTTTTTTCAGGAGTGCATATCTCTCGCCTTCTGTATAGCGATCCACATTTGCCGCATATTTATTTAGCATAAACCAGCCCCACGGCACAAACAGGATGTTTCTTAACACCATCATTATAATTCTTTTCATTTACGCGCACCGCCTCTTCAAAGGATTCTATTTCAGTTTTGCCGCAATCTGTTCTTCATATCCCGGATTTTTCTTAATGAATTTATCATAAGCGGTTGTATAATCCTTATAAACCTGCGTATTCATAAACTCTGCATATTTTGTTGCAGCCTGTTTACCTATATCATCAGTGATTTCCGAAGGTGTCATTACATAATATTTGCCATCATCCTTTTTCTGCACCATATAAGTACTGATACACGGATAACTCTGGCCATTCTTAAGTACCAGATCATAAATCACATACATATATGTAATCTTGCCATTCTGGTAAATCTGACCACACTGCGTAATTTCTGTCTTGTCTGCAGCGAAAGCTTTGTAGTAATTTACGGTAGCATCCATTTCCTGCTGCAGATTATCATCAGCTTTGGAAACTCCGTAGCATTTCTTTGCCTTGCTTTCGCTTCCTGACGTATAAGCCTCTACAAGCGTTCTGACCACTTTCTCCGGTGTCTTATGACTGACACCGCATCCTCTTGCCGCAAATACGATCACAATGATCAGCACGATCAGTACAGCCGCAGCTGCCAGAACTTTCTTTGGAAGTCTGGCAATCACTGCTGCTATATCCGACCTTCCTGATGTTCTTCGTGAAGACCGTCCTTTTGCGGTATTTTTATGTCTTGCCTGCTGTCTTTTTTTGGCTGCTGCGGCTTTTGCATGTGCCCCGGAAGCACCGGAGCGTTTTCTTACATTTGTTGCAGCTTTTTCCCTGTCCATGATGATTTACTTTCCCCTTTATTTCTCTGTGCTGTCCTGATTTTCTTTTATGGTAGCATCTTCGGAAATTTCTTCTGTATTTTCGGTATCTTCAGAACTTTCTTTTTCTGCTTTGTCTTCGTCTTTTTCACGTACTTTTGCAAAACTTGCAACAGTCACTCCGTCAGAAAGATTGATCAGTTTTACTCCTGATGTGATTCTTCCGAGGATTGAGATATCCGAACACTGCAGACGGATAATAATACCCTCTGTAGTAATCATCATAATTTCGTTTTCTTCATTTACTGCTTTGGCGCCGATAACATTACCTGTCTTTTCGGTGATCTTGTAGCACTTCACACCCTTACCGCCACGGTTCTGACAGGTAAATTCACTGATGGATGTTCTCTTGCCCATACCGTTTTCGGATACAACGAGCAGATAATATCCCTGTGTGTTAAGCTGCATTGCCACAACTTCATCGCCATCCAGCAGGTTAATACCGCGTACACCCATAGACACACGGCCGGTACTTCTGACATCGTTTTCTTTGAAGCGGATGCACTGACCGTATTTCGTTACTAGAATGATATCTTTCTTGTCATCTGTAGCCTTTACTTCGATCAGTTCATCATCATCGCGAAGTGATATTGCTGCCAGACCGATTTTGCGGACATTGGCATAATCCTGAATCGGAGTTTTCTTTACAAGACCTTTTCTGGTCGCCATCATCAGATAGTGGCCCTCTTCAAACTTGCTGATCGGGATAACTGCAGTGATTCGTTCACCCGGCATAAGCTGGAGCAGGTTGATGATTGCCGTACCTCTGGCTGTTCTTCCGGCTTCCGGAATCTCATATGCTTTCAGTCGATATACACGGCCGGTATTTGTAAAGAACATGACATAATGATGCGTAGTTGTCATCATCAGTTCTTCAATATAGTCATCATCAAGTGTCTGCATGCCCTTGATTCCTCTGCCACCACGGTTCTGGCTGCGGAAGTTATCTACAGTCATTCGCTTGATGTAACCGAGTTTTGTCATTGTGATGACTGTATTTTCTCTCGGAATCATGTCTTCCATAGAAATGTCATATGCGTCAAATCCGATTGCTGTTCTTCTGTCGTCACCGTATTTTTCGGAAATTGCAAGGATTTCTTCACGGATCACGCGAAGAAGTGTGTTTCTGTCTGCCAGAATTGCTTTTAATTTACGGATTTTTTCCATTAATTCTGCATATTCTGCTTCCAGTTTCTCTCTTTCCAAACCGGTAAGAGCACGAAGACGCATGTCTACGATTGCCTGTGCCTGAACATCAGTCAGTTCAAATCTGTCCATCAATTCCTGTTTGGCAACCTGTACACTTCTGGAACCACGGATAATACGAATCACTTCATCAATATTATCCAGTGCTTTCAGCAGACCCTCTAATATATGCGCACGTTCCTGTGCCTTATTCAGATCATATTTGGTACGTCTTGTAACGACATCTTCCTGATGAGCAAGATAGTATTTCAGCATCTCCGGAAGTGTCAGGACTTTCGGCTGAAGACTTCCGTTTACGGCTACCAGGCAAAGCATAATTACGCCAAAAGTATCCTGAAGCTGTGTATGCTTGTACAGCTGATTCAGAACTACATTTGCATTGGCATCTTTGCGGAGATCGATACAGATACGCATACCTTCACGGCTGGAATGGTCGTTAAGGTCGGTAATTCCGTCGATTTTCTTTTCACGTACCAGCTCGGCAATCTTTTCAATCAGGCGGGCTTTATTAACCAGATAAGGAAGTTCTGTGACAATGATACGTGATTTGCCGTTTGGCAGAGTTTCGATATTTGTTACCGCACGAACACGGATCTTGCCACGGCCGGTACGATAAGCTTCTTCGATGCCTCTTGTACCGAGAATCGTCGCACCTGTCGGGAAGTCAGGTCCTTTTACGATCTCAAGGAGCTCTTCGATCGTAGTGTCTCTGTCCTCTTCAATAATGTTGTCAATAATCTTGACAACTGCACCGATAACCTCTCTCAGATTGTGAGGCGGAATATTTGTAGCCATACCAACCGCAATACCGGAAGTTCCGTTTACAAGAAGGTTCGGATAACGGGCCGGAAGTACTACCGGCTCACGCTCAGTCTCATCAAAGTTCGGCTGGAAGTCTACGGTATCTTTATTGATATCCGCAAGCATTTCCATGGAAATCTTGCTCAGACGTGCCTCTGTATATCGCATCGCAGCCGCGCCGTCACCATCCACGGAACCAAAGTTTCCATGACCGTCTACCAGTGGATATCTCGTAGACCAGTCCTGTGCCATATTTACAAGAGCTCCATAGATAGAGCTGTCTCCATGCGGGTGATATTTACCCATGGTATCACCAACGATACGGGCACATTTACGATGCGGCTTATCCGGACCGTTGTTCAGCTCTATCATGGAATACAGTACCCTTCTCTGTACCGGTTTCAGACCATCTCTGACGTCCGGAAGGGCACGGGAGGCAATAACACTCATGGCATAATCTATATAAGATTTTTCCATGGTCTTCTGCAGATCCACCTCATGGATTTTATCAAAAATATTGTCTTCCATTCTTTATTCTCCTAGATATCCAGATTCTCTACAAAGCGGGCATTTTCTTCGATAAACTCTCGTCTCGGCTCAACTTTGTCACCCATCAGTGTGGTAAATGTCAGGTCGATTTCAGATGTTGCGGACTCATCCATAGTCACGCGCAGAAGGATACGTTTCTCCGGGTCCATGGTTGTCTCCCAGAGCTGCTCTGCATCCATCTCTCCAAGTCCTTTGTATCGCTGGATTTTATTATTATTGTCACGTCCGATCTGTTCAAGGATGCTGTTCAGTTCCGCATCATCATATGCATACCAGACTTTTTTATTTTTTTCTACTTTGTACAGTGGCGGCTGTGCCAGATATACATAACCCTGTTTGATCAGTTCCGGCATAAATCTGTACAGGAATGTCAGAAGCAAGGTTGCAATATGTGCACCGTCAACATCGGCATCGGTCATGATAATGATCTTGTGATAACGGAGTTTGCTGATATCAAAATCATCATGTATACCTGTACCAAAAGCAGTGATCATAGCCTTGATCTCTGCATTGCTGTAAATTCTGTCAAGACGGGCTTTTTCTACGTTGAGGATTTTTCCTCGAAGTGGAAGTATAGCCTGTGTCGCACGGTTTCTTGCAGTCTTTGCAGAACCGCCCGCAGAATCTCCCTCTACGATGTAAATCTCACAGTTTTTCGGGTCTTTATCAGAACAGTCTGCAAGTTTGCCCGGCAGTGCCATTCCGTCGAGAGCTGATTTTCTTCTGGTAAGATCTCGGGCCTTACGTGCGGCCTCTCTTGCTCTCTGTGCAAGAACAGATTTCTCTACAGTTGCTTTTGCCACAGTCGGATTCTGCTCAAGGAAAATCTCCAGTTGTCTGCTGACTACAAAGTCAACGGCACCACGCGCTTCACTGTTGCCGAGTTTCTGCTTCGTCTGTCCTTCAAACTGAGGCTCCTCGATCTTGACACTCACGATGGCGGTAAGTCCCTCACGAATATCGTCACCGCTTAAGTTCGGTTCACTGTCTTTGAGCAGTTTATTTTTTCTTGCGTAATCATTAAATGTCTTAGTTAATGCATTACGGAATCCGACAATATGTGTACCGCCTTCCGGTGTATTGATATTGTTTACAAATCCGTAGCTGTTTTCTGTATAAGAATCATTATGCTGCATGGCAACCTCTACTGCCACGCCATCCTTTTCTCCCTCGCAGTAAATAACTTCAGGATAAAGGGATTCCTTGCTTCTGTTCAGGTAGGTTACAAATTCGCGGATACCGCCCTCATAATGGAATGTTTTTTCTTTCTTGGAGTCTTCACGCTCATCCCGGAGAACGATGCGCAGCCCCTTGGTAAGAAATGCCATCTCACGGAGACGCTGTTTCAGAATATCGTAATCATAAACGGTTTCTTCGAAGATTTCTTTATCCGGAAGGAATGTTACAGTCGTTCCGGTCTTGCCTTCCTCACAGTCACCTACGACCTTAAGAGGGTACATTGTATGGCCTCTCTCGTAACGCTGTTTGTATTCTTTTCCCTCGTGATAAATGCTGACTTCCAGCCATTCAGACAGTGCATTAACAACTGATGCACCTACGCCGTGAAGACCACCGGATACCTTGTATCCCCCACCGCCGAATTTACCGCCGGCATGAAGAATCGTAAATACAACTTCTACTGCCGGTATTCCCGCTTTGTGGTTGATACCAACCGGAATACCTCGTCCGTTATCTACTACTGTAATGGAATTATCGGGATTGATCGTTACCTGAATTTCTGTACAAAATCCTGCCAACGCTTCGTCTACCGCATTATCCACGATCTCATATACAAGATGATGCAGGCCCCTGCTGGATGTACTTCCAATGTACATACCCGGTCTTTTACGAACGGCTTCCAGACCTTCCAGAATCTGTATCTGGTCCGCGCCGTATTCTGTATTCTCTCCGCCCATGTGCTTCCTCCTGTCATTCTATATTTATCTGCAGACAGATGACTCTGTCATTTTAAAAATAGGCATAATAATACTAATTTAGTATAGCACAAAATGGCTCTTTTTCCAACCGGGAATCCCTGTTTTAAAGGGATTTATTTTATTTGAATTTAACTGCAAAAGTCAGGTTATAACACAAAACAACTGCTTTTTCCATAATAAAAATAACGAGAGCCCGGTTTACACCAGACTCTCATCAAACATCTTACACTTTATTTCTGTTTTCTCTTTTTGTAAACAATTACTCCACCTGCGATCACGATCACAGATACCAGAAGAACCAGACCCCAGAATGCCGGATTCATCTGCCCACGTCACTTCGCCCTGCCATGTAGCATTATCGCAGTGACTCACATGTATCACAAATGTCCCCGTATGTTTTTTTTTCCTTTTTCCATCTGCTTTATATCCTCCGTCAAGATCCGATCACAGTACTTTTTGTTTTTGATCACACAATAACACGCACTTATTTCAGAGTATTTTTATTATAACATTGGAGTTATTTCTTCAACTATTTCGTGATTCTGCTTTTTGGACATTTTTTTGTTTTTTTTCGACAATCTTTCTGATAATTTGTGAGGGATTTGCGGGCACAAAAAAACCCGGAGGTGATTTCCGGGCTTGATAGCTTGTATAAGAATTGTTGTGTAGTAATTCTTCTATATTAATGTTATTTGTTTTAGTCGTTACAGACCTCGCCGAGTGAGGCAACATAGTAGTCGATTGCTACATTTTTTCGACGTGTGAGTCTTTTGTTGAATTCTTTGTTGATTCGTTTCGACACAATGGTGCAGTTTTCCTGGCTTATTCCTATCAGCATTACGAGATACTGTCGAATGTTGTATCTAGTGTAGAAGTCGCCTTTGCGGACTGCGTTCTGAATTGACTCGTGCAGAACGTTGGAGTAGTATTTCTGATTTTCGTCGTCTGCATTAATATTTGCAAAATCCAGAGTGCAGAGCATGAGAAACACGGAGATGCCGGTTCTTTCCATCATGCGGCTAAACACGTGGTAGATATCCACAAAGCTTGGATAAGTGCAGTAGTAAGCGCCTTCTATGGATTCTTTTTCGCGGAGACGGTACCTGATGTCTTCGATTGCGCCCGCTGCCTGTGAGGTTCGCTCTCCCATGAGCTTGAATCGCTCGAGCATCCCGCCAGATGGTGACAAACCGAGTTCTTCGAACATCAGCTTGGTTGTTCTTTTGTAGACTTCGAGGCCTTCTTTATATCGGGACATTCCGATCAGGCTGTCGATTTCCCATACCTGCCAGTCGTACAGTGGATAGATTTCGGCTGCTCTGTGTGCGATGCTGTGAAGCTCTTCGAATTTTTCTTCTGTTTTCAGGTAATGACACAATTCTTCGACACATTCAAAATACATATCTCGACAGGCGATGTTTTCTACTGCCGCCCAGTCCTCGCCCATCATATCCGGAAGGAATTCTCCTATATAGAGTTTCCAGGCTTTGGTGTAGATTTCCATTTTATTCTTTTTCGTTTTTTCGCGGCGAGCTGCCTCGATCGTCTGCTTAAATTCGCATACGTCTACTGCGACCTTGATGTCAGGATCCCAGGTACACATTCCGCCATTTATACGGATATAGCTGCTTTCCGGAAGCCCCGCCGCGGCGAGCTGCTTTCGAAGCCGAAATATCGTGTTGTTAAGACTGCCGTTTTTGTTTTCGACGTCGCTTCTCCCGTACAATGCCTCGATCAGAGCTACTTTCGATATGCCCCCGTCCTGTGAGTGAAGAAGTATCAGCTGAAACAACTGCGTGGTCTTGGATACTTTGTTGCGATCCAGAACCAGTTCTTTGCCATCATATTCCAGAGAAAAGCATCCCAACATTTGAATTTTTAATATTCTTCTTTCCATAATTATTTCTCCCATAATCAGCAATGTTTATGGATGCCATAATCGTTGTAAAACATTTTTTAAGTATACTGTTATACGTCATTTGCATAATCATAACATTATTTATGTGTTATAACCAGTGTATATGCCAAAAAATTTTTTCTTTTCTAAAAAAATAATATTTTGGGGCAGTCCCATCTTATTTCATCAAATAACTATAGATATCTCTTTTTGATACACCACGGTCTTTTGCAACCTGTTTCATCGCATCCTTACGGGAAATACCCTGTTTTTCATAAATCTCCATATGTTCTTCTATTGATATTTCTTCCCACGAGGCAACCGCTTCTTCTTTGAGCTCCTGACGGCTTTTGCCCTCAATTACAAGAACGCATTCACCAAGTGGCTTCTCATTTTCATAATATGCAATGAGATCTGCTATTGTTGTACGAAAAGCAGTTTCATGCTTCTTTGTCAGCTCCCGGCAAAGTGTCATCCGACGGTTACCCAGTGTTTCGTACAGATCTTTCAGTGTACGTACCAGTTTGTGCGGAGCTTCATAAATGATGATCGTCCTTGTCTCATTTACCAGTTCGCTCAGAATCTCACGACGCTCCTTCTTCTCCATCGGAAGAAATGCCTCGAATGCAAATCGTCGGGTTGGAAGTCCTGATAAAGTAAGTGCCGTAATACAGGCTGCCGGTCCCGGCAGTGATGTCACTTCGATTCCTACATCATAACACATCGCAGCCAGTTCTTCTCCCGGATCAGAAATTCCCGGAGTGCCCGCATCCGTGATCAGTGCAACATTCATCCCATTCTGCATTTTTTCTATCAGTGTGTATGCCTTTTCTATTTTGTTGTACTCATGATAGCTGGTCATAGGTGTTTTTATTTCGAAGTGGTTCAGAAGCTTGATACTGTTTCTGGTATCTTCTGCTGCGATCAGGTCTGCTTCCTTTAATGTACGGAGCACCCGAAGCGTAATGTCCTCAAGATTTCCGATGGGTGTTGCACAGAGATAAAGTTTGCCTCTCATCCGAAGCAACTCCTTTCTTTTATGTCTTTCTGTAAATTTTATATCATTTCATATATTTCAAGAATTTCTTGTGTATATGTACCTGGTTTCTCATAAACGATCAGCGGTGGTTCTACGGAAATTCTGGAATTACAGCCTTTTCGCGCCTCGATAAGAACCATGTTCGGTTCTTTATTAACATATGGATAAACGAGCTGCATTCTTTTTGGTTCCAATTTGTATTTCATCAGCACCTGAAAAATCTCGGCAAGACGGAATGGACGATGTACCATAAAAAACCTTCCTCTGTCTTTTAATACATTCGCAGCCTGACTCACCACATCTTCCAGCGTACACAGGATTTCATGGCGTGCGATTGCTTTCGCCATATAGGGATTCTGAATTCCATGCTGTCCGATCATATACGGCGGGTTACTGGTCACTACATCAAAAGAAGCTGCTCCAAAAGTCGCAGCAGCCTCTTTAATATCTCCGCATATAATATCAATATCGGATTCCAGACTATTGTATCTCACACTGCGTCTGGCCATATCCGCACATTCCTCCTGAATCTCAAGTCCGGTCAGATGACCTCCTTTACCCTTTGATTTCAGGAGAATCGGAATAATCCCTGTACCGGTACCCATATCAAGTACAGTCTCATTTTTTCTTATGTTTGCAAAACCAGATAAAAGAACCGCATCCATGCCAAAACAGAATTTCTCAGGATTCTGAATCACATAAAAACCATTCTGAAGATCGTCTACCCGTTCATTCGGCTGTACAAGATCACTCTGGGTATTTTTTGCCATGAGATTTGGAATCTCCTTCTTTTTGTTCTGATTCTTTTGTTTCTTTGCCTTCTTTTTCGAAAGCCTTTGCTTTTTTCTTCCGTGGGCGGAATTTCAGTTCATTTACCGCAAATTCCTGAATTTCCTTTTCGTCGTTCACCTCAACGATAACTTTTACCCGCTGACGGAGAACGTTAACACTGTGTACGGTTCCCTGCAGTCCGTCCGGAAGTGTGACTATGTCGCCTGTTCCCGGAAGATTTTTATTGAGTTCCTCGTATGTTTCCTGCTCGTTCTTAAGACAGCACATCAGTCTGCCACAGACACCGGAAATCTTTGTCTGATTCAGGGAAAGATTCTGCTCTTTCGCCATTTTGATCGATACCGGTGCAAACTCTGACAGGTACGTATGACAGCAGAGACATCTTCCGCAAATACCGATTCCACCGAGAATTTTTGTTTCATCACGTACACCGATCTGACGAAGTTCGATTCGAGTCTTGAAAATAGATGCAAGATCCTTTACCAGCTGGCGGAAATCGATTCTTCCGTCGGCGGTAAAATAAAACAGTACTTTATTATTATCAAAAGTATACTCCGCATCAATCAGTTTCATTTCCAGACCATGTTCACGAATCTTCTTCTGGCAGATTTTGAATGCGTCTTTCTCTTTCAGACGATTCTGTTTTTCTCTTTCTTCGTCTGCTTCTGTCGCAACTCTGAGTACTTCTTTCAGCGGATGTACTACTTCATTCTCTCCTACTTCCTTCGGTCCGAGAACAACTCGTCCGAATTCGATTCCACGCGCGGTCTCAACGATTACATGATCGCCGATCTGCATTTTATAGTTTTTCGGGTCAAAATAATAAATCTTGCCCACGTTTCTAAATCTGATACCAACAATTTTTGTCATTCTATCTCTCCCTGATCGTCAGGAACAGTAATTCAAGTGCAAGCTCGAAGTTAACATTTGCACGAAGACGGACTTTTGTCTTTTCGAGTGCCTCCAGAATCTTTTCCAGATTTTCATAGGAGCGCTGGCTCGCCTGTTCCTTTATATAATTAATTTCCTGTTTAAATACAAGGTTGTCAACTTCCTGAGTAGCCTTAAACATCAGAACATCTCTGAACCAAAACTGGAAAATATCCAGATAATCTCCTATATTCTGCTTTTCGCCCGAAAGAGAATTAATCTCGTCCGCAAGCTCATATACTTCCATTGTATTAACATATTTCAGTATCTTTAAGGCATTTTCTGTCATGGCAGAAAACTCCTCTGACGTAGCCGCATCTTTGGCTCTGCCGATACTTCCCTGTGCAAAAGATGCATCGATCTCTGCCTGATAATCCGGCACATGCAGTCTCTCCATCAGGTATTTCTTAACAAGGCTGTCATCGACTACTTTCAGGTCAAGACGTATACATCTTGACTGAATCGTAGGCAGAAGTGCATCTATATTGCTGGTCAGCAGTATGATCACTGCATATTCCGGCGGTTCTTCGATTGTTTTTAACAGAGCATTCTGAGCCTGTACCGTCATCATTTCCGCATCCGGTATAATATAAATCTTATGCGGACTGCAATACGGCTTCACTGCAACATCGTGAATCACCTGCTCGCGGATCTCATCAATGGAAATGGTGCCCGATTTCTCATGGTTGACCATTATAATATCCGGATGATTCTTGCCCAGTGCCTTCTTACAGGAATCACACTTCTGACATGGCTCGGTTCCGCCTGCTTCACACTGCAGCGTCATTGCGTACGTCGTTGCAATAAGCTTCTTGCCGGATCCCGGTCTGCCCGTAAAAATGTATGAATGGGATATCTTTTCTGTTTTAATTGCATTTTGTAAATGTTTTACAATATCCTTATGCCCTATAATGTTATTGAAACTGACCATTCAGAATCACCTCTCTTGTCTGTAGTTTCTGTATACGAATCTTTGTTCGTTATACTGTCATTATATCATACTTTAATAGTCAATCAAAACTATTTTTGTTTATGACATGGAATTTATAAAATCAGTAATATTTCTGACACATACATCAAGATCATCATTTTCGAATCTTCGGCTTATCCCGGCCTCCTGAATCTTTTCTTCGGAAAAATCTTCCTGATCTGCAAGAAATCTGCGGCACAGTTCCTCATATTTCGGTGTTTCCTGCTCTTTTTCCCTCTTGATAGCCCTGATCAGTCTTTCACCGTCTTCCACTTCGATATAAACAGGAATTACATTTGACTCCCCGTAATAATTTCGCATTTTCTGATAGGATTCCAGTGTGCCGATTCCCAGATAATGTCCCTTCTTAAGATCTATCTGTCCATCATCTGCCGTGAAATAAGTCCACACACCGTATACTGTATTATAAGCTCTTGCTTCGATGACTTTTCCTTCTGCCTTAAATTTCTGAAGTTTCTTTTCGTCTGTAAAATAATATTGTTTGCCGTTTTCTTCTCCGTCTCTTACCGGTCTGGTCGTGTAGAGAATCAGCTTCTTGAGATTCAGTCCTTTATTTCCTGCAAGTCTGGAATAGATTTTGTCTTTTCCGGACGCACTTTTTCCCATGATATAAAAAATCTTACCCATTAGTTTCTTCGTATTGCTCCTTTGTTGTCTGTTTTACCACACGGATGGACTGGTTCGTATAGTCTTCAAGCCCCTGCAGATACAGGCCTTCTTCCGTATATATTTTTATATTACGGATAAACTTTCCCGTAATCTGCTCTCCCGGAGTAAGAAGTGGTATTCCCGGCGGATACAGATAAGCAAACTCTGCCGATATCCTGCCGATACATTCTTCCAGAATACAGCTTTCGCTCTCCGTTTCCATTGCCTCAGAAACAGAAAGTACCTGATTCAGGACACAGTACATGGACTTTGCATCCATTTTACGTTCTTCCATTCCTGTCAGATCAAGCTTTTTCACTTTTTGCTCTTCTTCCCGGTCTATCTCCTTGATTGCCTGACAAAGACGTTCAAATCCTTCTTCTCTGTCTCCGACTGCTGCAAGTGCGAGAGCATACGTTTCAGTTTCCATCTCCATCTGTATATGGTATCTCTCCAGAAGGATATCATACAACTGCGCTCCTGTCAGTGTAGAATTCACCGTAGAAAAAATCAGTTTCGAACGGTCATAATCAAAAACACCATTTACATCCTTTTCCGGATCTGCCAGACAGATATATCTGCACTGCGAAAGCCTCTTTCGTGCCTGTTCCAGCATTTTTGTAAATTCACGGAACATTTCATGACCTTTTGCTGCCATCGTATCCATACATGCATCGATACTTGCCATAAGAATATAAGACGGGCTGCTCGTCTGATAGATTCCCATAAATCTCCGAATAAGTCTTCCATCCACTCTGCCACTGCAGTTATGAAGAATTGCAGTCTGCGTCATAGCCGGAAGCGTTTTGTGAAAGCTCTGGATTACAAGGTCTGCTCCAAGTTCCACTGCTGAAGTCGGAAAATAATTCGAGAACTGAAAATGTGCTCCATGTGCCTCGTCAACGATCAGCGGGATTTCATATTTGTGCGCAATCTCAGCAATTGCCTTAACATCAGAAACCACTCCGTCATAAGTCGGTGAAGTAATCAATACTGCTTTGATCTCTGGATTCTCTGCAAGGCATCTTTCCACTTTGTCCGGAAAAATCCCACCGTTTATCCACCACTTCATATCCATTTGTGGATAAATGTAAGTTGGTTTTAACTCTCTCAGATACATGGCATGATAGACTGCTTTATGACAGTTTCTCGCCACGAGTATCTGTCCCTTTCGTGGAACTGCTGCAGAAACAGCCGCAAGCAAAGCTGCCGTACTTCCGTTCACACTGTAATAACTTTCTTTTGTTCCATAAAGCTTTGAGACATTTTTCTGCGCCTCAAGAAGAATGTCTTCCGGATGATGAAGATTATCAAAACCTTCTATTTCGGTAATGTCTCTCTCGAAAGGGAAATCACCTCTTACTGAATCCGGATTGCGCTTATGTCCCGGCATATGAAACGGATAATAATCCGACTGACCGTAGCTTTCGAGTTTTTTATATAATTTTTCCATATGATTTATACCTTGAAGCGATAACCGACACCCCATATAGTTTCTATATATTGCGGCTTCGCCGTATTGAATTCGATTTTTTCACGGATCTTCTTGATATGAACCGTGACAGTTGCAATATCCCCTACGGATTCCATGTCCCAGATCTGACGGAACAACTCCGCTTTTGTAAATACACGGTTTGGATTCTCAGCAAGAAATGTCAGAAGATCAAATTCCTTCGTTGTAAAAGTCTTTTCTTCTCCGTTTACCCAGATTCGTCTCGCCGTCTTGTCAATCTTGATTCCGCGGATTTCAATAATGTCGTTCTTTACTGCCACGGAGCCAACCAGTCTGTTATATCTCTCCATATGTGCCTTTACACGTGCAACCAGTTCACTCGGACTGAACGGTTTCGTCATGTAGTCATCTGCACCAAGCCCCAGACCACGGATTTTATCAATGTCGTCTTTCTTTGCTGAGACCATGATGATCGGAATATTTTTTTCCTGGCGTACCTGACGGCAGATATCAAATCCATCTACCTCCGGAAGCATCAGATCAAGAATAATCAAATCATATTCTTCTTTTAGTGCTTTTTCAAGGCCCACATCTCCTCTGTTTGCTATTTCTACTTCAAATCCTGACAGTTCCAGATAATCCTTCTCCAGATCTGCAATTGCTTCTTCATCTTCAATGATCAGAATTTTGCTCATTTCATAGGTACCTCCTGGTATTTTCTTAAAACAAAGTACATGATCGTTCCGATTCCCTCACGGCTGGTTGCCCATACCTTGCCGCCATGGTCTTCAAGGATCTTACGAACGATGGAAAGACCGATTCCGCTTCCTCCTTTGGAAGAATTTCGCGAAACATCGGTTCTGTAAAAGCGGTCAAAAATATAGGTCAGGTCCTTGGATGCAATGCCTTTACCATTATCTTCTATTTCAACCTGTATAAAATCTCCTACATCTTTCACACGGATCTGTATCACACCTTTTGGTTTATCCATATACTTGATTGCATTGCTGATGATGTTATGGATCACACGCCGTATCTGCTCTCCGTCTGCAATGACAAGAACATCCTTTTCGACGTAATTTGCATAATAAAGCTGAATGCCTCTCGTCTCCAGTTCCAGCCCCACTTCCTCCGCACAGTCTGAAAAATAATCATCCACATTTAATTTGCTGAATGTATATGGGATGCGGTTGGTATCGATCTTTGAGTAAAAAGTAAGCTCATTGATCAGATGATCCATCTCGTTTGTTTTGTTGTAAATAGTGCGAACGTAGCGGTCCATCTTCTCCGGCGTATCCGCAACCCCGTCCATGATTCCCTCTACATACCCCTTTACGGCCGTGATCGGGGTCTTCAGGTCATGGGAAATATTACTGATGAGTTCTTTATTTTCTTTATCGAGAAGTACTTTTTCTTCTGCTGATTCTTTCAGCCGTCGCCTCATCTCTTCAAAGTCCCGGCACAATTCTGCAAACTCATCTGTCCCGTCTACTTCCAGCACAAAGTCCAGATTGCCTTCTTTTATATTTTGCGTTGCTTTTCGTAATTTAACCAGCGGAGCTGCCACACTTCTGTATATCCAGAGACCGATGGAAACACTTGTAAAAATCAATATCACAAGCGCGGTAAAAAAAAGATCCTTCGTCATGATCTGTATACTGGTCTGACTGCTTCCGGTATCCGCAATCGTAATATCATATGCACTTTCCTGCACCGTATCACTGCCCGATGAATTGCGGTGCTGTGCCTCACTGATTCCAAACAGCGTAGCCGCCAGCAAAAGCATCGGCATCAATATGATCATCATAAAGCCTACAATGATTCTGTTTTTTAATTTCATGGTATCTATTCACCTCTTGATAAAATCAGCGGACGCGCCACCGGTGTCTCCTCGATATGCAATAAAAAATGAACGCATATTACGAACCATTTGTTCGATATATGCGTTCATTATATCATATCACTATATTCTTATCTCTAAATTTTCTATTAAATCAGTAAAAAGAGTTTATTCTTTATCCCTGTTCTGTTTCTTAGAGATATTTTTTGAGGTCTTCTACTTTGTCCAGTTTTTCCCATGGAAGATCTACATCTGTACGTCCAAAGTGACCGTAAGCTGCTGTCTGTTTATAAATCGGTCTTCTTAAGTTCAACATCTGGATAATTCCAGCCGGACGAAGATCGAAATTCTCACGGATGATTTCAACAAGCTTCTCATCTGAAAGCTTACCTGTTCCAAATGTATCTACCATGATAGATGTCGGGTGTGCAACACCGATCGCGTAAGATAACTGGATTTCACATTTCTTAGCAATTCCGGCTGCCACGATATTCTTAGCAACATAACGTGCTGCGTAAGCTGCAGATCTGTCTACCTTTGTACAATCCTTTCCGGAAAATGCTCCACCACCGTGACGAGCCATTCCACCGTAAGTATCTACAATAATCTTTCTTCCAGTCAGTCCGCTGTCACCGTGTGGTCCACCGATTACAAAGCGACCTGTCGGGTTGATGAAAAATTTTGTATTCTCATCTACCATTCCTTCCGGAATGATCGGGTCAAAAACATATTTCTTAATATCTTCGTGAATCTGCTCCTGTGTCACATCCGGATCGTGCTGTGTAGAAAGTACAACTGCATCCAGACGCTTCGGCGTACCATTCTCATCATATTCTACAGTAACCTGAGTTTTTCCGTCTGGTCTTAAATATTTTAATGTACCGTCTTTTCTGACTTCTGTCAGTTTTCTTGCAAGCTTGTGTGCCAGTGAAATCGGATATGGCATCAGTTCCGGCGTCTCATCGGAAGCATATCCGAACATCATTCCCTGATCTCCTGCTCCGATTGCTGCAATCTCTTCTTCAGACATTTTATTCTCTTTTGCTTCCAGAGCTTTGTCAACTCCAAGCGCGATAT
>ENA-OOZA01000867-OOZA01000867.1-human-gut-metagenome-genome-assembly--contig:-NODE-867-length-16675-cov-3.050903_pt1 | contig 16675 bp, 16 predicted proteins | sample MGYA00241703_ERZ501378 | MGnify/ENA primary metagenome ERZ501378 (study PRJEB25962, sample SAMEA2042916) | human gut metagenome | biome: human gut; feature: human-associated habitat; material: faeces...
ACGGAGAAGTTTCCAGACACGGGAACTTCTCCTTTCTTTTGCGGAGTTTTTAATAAATGTTACAAAATATTAAACTTTTTAATGAATCCTACTTGCAATCGTAAGAAGTATATGTTAATATGTATAAGAACTTGAAAAAGATATTTCGTAAATGTTACAGAATATAGCAATTAAGATTATGAGGTGAGAAACATGAAGAAACGAATTGTTTGCCTGACGTTAGCGTTAATGATGACAGCAACACAGGTAGTCAGCGTAAGCGCATCACGAGAAGAGGAACTGAGAGAGGAACAGGCCGCAACAAGCGCACAGCTTGATGCAACATATGCCCAGATCGATCAGCTTTATTCTGCCAAGCAGCAGTTGCAGGATGAGATCAATACACTGGATGCAAATCTTGTAAACGTCATGGTTTCCATTCAGACATTAGAGGGAGATATCAGCAACAAGCAGGCTGATATCGAACAGACACAGGCAGATCTTCAGAAAGCACAGAATGCCAAAGACAAACAGTACGCAGCAATGAAACAGCGTATCCAGTATCTGTACGAAAAAGGTGGAAGCGATGCATGGTTCCAGATGATGATGAGTGCAGATAATCTTTCAGATCTTCTGACAAAAGCAGAATATACACAGAAGATGTATGATTACGACAGAAAGAGCCTTGAGACATATGCTAATACGATCGAACAGGTTACAAACCTCGGAAATCAGTACCAGCAGGAGAAATCCGAACTGGAAGGCATGAAACAGGAATATGAAGCTGAATCTGCAAATCTTCAGACTCAGATTGATACAAAGAAAGCCAGCTCTGCAGACTGCGATAATGAAATTGCATATGCACAGGAAATGGCAAATGAGTATGCAAACCTGATTCAGGAACAGCAGGCAGAGATTGAACAGCTTGAGGCAGAACGTATTGCAGCCGAGGAGGAAGCAAGACGTCAGGCAGAGGCAGAAGCCGCTGCAGCTGCTGCAGCAGCAGAGGAAGCTGCTGGACAGGATGATGAGGAAACTCAGGAAGATCAGACTGTATATGACGAAGAGGGTAATGAAGTAGATGCTGATGAAGCAGCAGAAAACGGAGATACCGTATATGATAAAGATGGCAATGAAGTAGATCCGAGCGAAGTGACAAGCAGTGATGATGGTGTGGAGTATGATGAATACGGTAACGTAATCGACAGCGACAACACAGTTGATCCTGACAGTGTAAGCTCTTCATCCGGCAGTTCATCCAGTTCAGGCTCAGGCTCTTCAATCGTAGATTATGCAACACAGTTTGTTGGTAATCCGTATGTATGGGGCGGTACAAGCCTTACAGGAGGTGCTGACTGTTCTGGATTTACACAGAGCGTTTATGCACAGTTTGGTTACAGCCTTCCTAGAACATCTTATGAGCAGCAGAACTGGGGAACAGAGGTTTCTTATGCAGATGCTCAGCCGGGCGACCTGATCTGCTATGGTGGACACGTTGCAATTTACATGGGTAACGGACAGATTGTACATGCATCTAACTCCAGAGATGGTATCAAGATCAGCAATGATGCTACTTACAGAACAATCCTTTCTGTAAGAAGACCTTCATAAATAAAGAGCAAAGGCAGTTCCTTCGGGAGCTGCTTTTTTTCTTGACTTTCGATAAATTAAGTATTAAAATGAGACAAAGCGCAACGGAGCACTTAATAGTTTCGTGCGCTCTTTTTTTGTTTCAGATAAATTCTGGAACGATTCACTTATGGTGATATGTTCCGAAAGGACATATGGATGAAAAATATACATTTCAGGAGGAAACGAAAATGAGAAAGAGCAAAATGTGGAGAATGATGACAGTTGCTGCAGTGGCAGCGTCCATGACATGTGGACTATTTGGAGTGCAGAGCGTCAGCGCGGATGACAAGAAAACTCTGAAAGTTGCAATGGAATGCGGATATGCACCATATAACTGGACACAGCCGGATGATTCAAACGGTGCTGTTCAGATTTCCGGAAGTTCCGATTACGCATATGGATATGACGTTATGATGGCAAAGAAGATTGCCGATGAACTCGGATATGATCTTGAGATCGTAAAACTTGACTGGGATTCCCTTGTACCGGCTGTACAGTCAGGACAGGTTGACTGTGTAATTGCAGGACAGTCTATCACAAAAGAACGCCAGCAGATGGTTGATTTTACAGATCCATACTATTATGCATCTATCATCACTCTTGTTAAAAATGACGGTGATTATAAAGATGCAGCAAGCGTAGAAGACCTCAAAGGAGCAACCGTAACATCTCAGCAGAATACGATCTGGTATGATTCCTGCCTGCCGCAGATCCCGGATGGCAACATTCTTCCGGCACAGGAAAGTGCACCGGCTATGCTGGTAGCTCTTGAAGCCGGAAAATGTGATGCAGTTGTAACAGATATGCCTACAGGAAAAGCAGCATGCGTAGCTTATCCGGATTTCAAGCTTCTTGATTTCACAGGAACAGACGGAGAATTCGAAGTATCTGATGAAGACATCAACATCGGTATTTCCCTGAAAAAAGGAAACGATGAACTCAAAGATGCGATCAACGGTGTCTTAAGTGAGATGACAGAGGATGATTTCAATAAAATGATGGATGAGGCTATTTCTGTACAGCCACTTTCCGAATCATAAAGGAGGAGCAAAATGCTGCCTGAGAGTTTTGGGGGAAGAATCATCTATCTTCTTCAGCAATATGGTCCTTCTTTTGCGAAGGGAGCCGGAGTCAGCATGTGGCTGGCGCTGGTGGGAACGCTTTTTGGATGCATCATTGGTTTTCTCGTTGGTATCGTGCAGACGATCCCGGTTGATAAGAATGATTCAACAGCCAAAAAGATCCTGATTAAAATTGTGAAATTTATTCTTGCCTGCTATGTGGAGTTCTTCCGTGGAACTCCGATGATGGCACAGGCGATGTTTATTTACTTCGGTAGTGCGGCTGTGTTTAATATCAATATGTCCATGTGGTTTGCGGCAATCTTTATCGTGTCGATCAACACAGGTGCATATATGGCAGAGACTGTCCGTGGAGGAATCCTTTCAATCGATCCGGGACAGACAGAAGGTGCAAAAGCAATCGGTATGACACATGTACAGACTATGATCAATGTCATTCTTCCGCAGGCACTTCGAAATATTATGCCACAGATCGGCAACAACCTGATCATCAACATCAAAGATACCTGCGTACTTTCCATTATCGGTACAGTTGAACTGTTCTATACGACCAAAGGTGTGGCAGGTGCACTTTATACATACTTTGAATCATTCACGATTGCGATGATCATTTACTTCATCATGACCTTTACCTGTTCCCGTATCCTGCGTGTGCTGGAACACAAGATGGACGGACCGGATAACTACGATCTGGCCACAGCGGATACACTGACACATACCAGCGGTATGTATTCTTACAGAGAAAGGAAGGATGACAGAGAATGAGTGAGACAATCCTTGAAGTACAGCATCTGGGAAAATCCTTCGGAAACAACGAAATCTTAAAAGATATTGATTTCTCTGTAAAACCAAAGGACGTTACCTGCATCATCGGACCGTCAGGTTCCGGAAAATCCACTTTGCTTCGCTGCATGAATCTTCTGGAGACACCATCCTGCGGTGAGATCCGTTATCACGGAACAAATATCATGGACAAGCATGTAAACGTTCCTGAATACCGTTCAAAGGTCGGCATGGTATTTCAGAACTTTAACCTCTTTAATAATATGACTGTTCTTAAGAACTGCACGGTCGGACAGGAAAAAGTCCTGAAAAAGAGCAAAGAAGAAGCGCACAGAAATGCGATGATGTATCTGGAAAAAGTTGGTATGGCACCGTATATCAATGCGAAACCGAAACAGCTTTCCGGCGGACAGAAGCAGAGAGTTGCGATCGCGAGAGCACTTGCGATGGAACCGGAGATCCTGCTCTTTGATGAGCCCACTTCCGCATTGGATCCGCAGATGGTCGGAGAGGTGCTGGAAGTTATGCGGACACTTGCAAAAGACGGTCTGACGATGATCATTGTCACACATGAGATGGCATTTGCCAGAGATGTGGCGAAGCACGTAATCTTCATGGGTGATGGAGTCATCGTAGAAGAAGGTACGTCTCAGCAGATCTTTGAAAATCCGCAGAAAGAACTGACAAAAGAATTTTTAAGCCGTTTCAGAAACGCATAAAGTTAAGATGTTTAGATAAAACAACCCTTCCTGTTGTTCAGCGTTCAACAGGAAGGGTTGTTTTTCGGTTAATAAGAATTGGCGGTATGATTTTATGCGTTGGTTCGACAGACAGAGTTGGTTTTCTTTTATGCCGTTCTTCAATCTGGTTATTCAGAATGTCCATGGCAGATAAAGCGATTTTGTCAATCTGCTGTCCGACAGTACTGATCGGGATGATTGCTTCTCTTGAAACGGGAGAGTCATCGAAACCAATAATCTTGTAATCATCAGGCAGGCAGCCATACTTCTGAATCAGATGGTTGAGCATAATGTTGGCGAAGGTATCGTTCGGAAGAAAAATCCCTTTTGTTTTCCCTTTATATTTGGTATCGATTGTTTCAAGAAGGTCTTTAAGGATCCGGGATGTTTCATCATAAGTATGTCCGGTATCTGTAAGAATCATTTCATGAGGAATGTTGTATTCCTTGCAAATATCAGAAAATCCCTGAATACGTTCATAGGATGGTGTCTGCCTGGAAATATCTGCATTGATATGGATCAGGATATCAGCACCTGTTTTGGCAAGAAGACTGGTTGCCTGTACACCTCCCATATAGTTGTCTGTGTTGACACTGCTCACATACTGATCTTCACGCTCAATCGTTACGATTGGAATATTATAAGAAGCAAGTTCTATGGAAGGAATTGTATGACTCAGAATGATCATTCCTTCGATTTTGTATGCAAGAAGTTCCTGTATATATTTTCGTTCGGTTGATTCGTGATCATCTCCGGTGAATACGAGAAACTTATATCCGAAAGAGTCGTAGGTCTTCAGTATCTGATTCAAGATTTCTGAATAGTAGTGCATATAAAGGTTCGGAATAATGATTCCTATAAACTCTGTTTTTCCGTTCGCGAGTATTCTCGCGACTTTGTTTTCCTTATAGTTTAATTTTTCAAGAGCAGTTGCAATGATCTGCTGGTTTTCCAGGGTAAGAGAGTCCGGATTATTAAAATATCTGGAAATGGTTGTTTTGGAAAAACCGGTATATTTGGCGATGTCACTGAAAGTTATATTTTTTTTACCCATATCAGGTTCCTTTCGATAAAATAAAATTTTACCATGTTATAGTGAGAAGTCAATTACTTTTATGATAACAGTATAGCAGAAATTTCAAAACAGAACAATGAAAATAATCAACAGAAACGGTTAAGTAACCGGTTTTGTAAAAACTTTACAAAGTGGAGATATGAAATTTGTATAAAGCAATGAAATTGCGTATGATGGTTGACTTGATAGCATTGCTGTGATATTATCAAACCATAAAGTAACCGGTAACTTTACCGGTAACGTAGAACGAGCACAGGGAAAAGGAGGAGCACATGAAGAAAGCGAAACTGATTTTTCTTGCCGGTCTGGCTATGGCAGTCAGTCTTACAGGATGTCAGAAAAAAGAAGTAAAGCCCGGCGATGTGGCAGGATATGATGAGGGCGAACAGTATCTTTCAATCTGGGTCCACAGTATTGAGGATACTCTGGAAGGACAGGTTTACAGGGAATCTGTAGACAGCTTTAATGAGAAATATAATGGTTAATATTTCGCAGATATTGAATTTATTCCGAGAAATGACAGTGGAGGCGGTTATTCAGATAAGGTAAATTCTTCTGTACTGTCAGGAGGGCTTCCGGATGTGCTTACCCTGGACGGACCGAATGTGGCAGCTTATGCAGCGAACGGGATTATACAGCCACTTGCAGAGCTGACAGAGGAAGAAAGAGGAGAATATCTGGAATCCATTCTGGAACAGGGTACTTATAATGATAAGCTTTATGCACTTGGAGTTATGGAATCCAGTGTAGGTCTTTACTACAACAAAGATATTCTTGAAGAGGCCGGAATCGAAGTTCCGGATGCAGATCATCCGTGGACGACATCAGAATTTATGGATATTCTGGCTAAGCTGAAACCGCTGATGGATGAGAAGAATGGTTATCCGATCGACATGACATTCCCGGTAGGTGAAGCAAGTATTTATTATTATGCCCCATTTATCTGGGCAAATGGTGGAAACCTGGTAAGCGAAGACGGACTGACAGTGGACGGATATTTCAATTCAGAAAAGAATGTTGAAGTTATGAATTATTTTCACCAGATTGTAGAGAACAAATATATGTCTGAAGCTCCAATAGAGAATCTGTTTGAAAGTGGAAGAGCAGCTTTCAAATTTGATGGGGCGTGGGAAGTCAATACGATTTATGAGAACTATCCGGATGTGAATCTTGGGGTTGCACCTTATGTAGTAGGTGATGACTGGGATGGAGAGAGATATACACCGACAGGCTCCTGGGCATTTGCAGCATCCTCAGAGACAGACAACATTGAAGGTGCAACAGAGCTGGTCAAATGGATGAGTGGTGTGGAAAGTGGTGTAAGAATCTGGAATGAAGCAAAATCACTTCCGTCTACATACAAAGCGTTTGAACAGATTGATATATTCCAGACAGATGAAAACTACAATGCTCTGTATCAGCAGTTAAGTAAATACGGACACCCGAGACCAAAGACTCCTGTATATCCACAGGTAAGTACATCTTTCCAGCAGGCACTTGAAAGTGTTGGACTGGGCGGTAAAGATGCGCAGGCAGAACTGGATAAATCTGTAGAAAGGATTAACGCGAAACTGGAACGTTATACGAGAGAATAATGAAGAAAAAAGAATCAATTTTAGGGATGGCTTTCTTTGGGCCGGCACTGGTACTTCTTACGCTGTTTTTATTTCTGCCGATGGTGTTGACACTGGTATTCAGTTTTACAGATTACTTTGCGCTGAATCCGGATATGACACATTTTGTGGGCCTTGAAAACTACATTAATATTTTTAAGGATGAACTGTTTGTAAAATCCTTCTTCAATACGGTGAAATTTGTAATTATCATCGTTCCTTGCCAGTGTATCGGAGCACTTGTTCTGGCACTTGCAATCAACAAAGTCACACATTGTAAAAAATACTTCAAAGTAGCATTTTTTATCCCGGTTGTAATGTCTCTGGCAGTTGTATCTACACTCTGGATGGACATCTACAGTCCGGAGGGAATTTTAAATACACTGCTTGCTCATTTTGGAATCAGCGCTCAGCCGTTTATTCACAGTGCAAAGCAGGCGCTTCCGTCCATCGCAGTTATGAGTGTATGGCAGGGTGTCGGATATCAGATGATCATCTTCCTTGGTGGACTCCAGAATATTAACCCGGCGCTTTATGAAGCAGCTGAGATGGATCATGCAAGCGCATGGCAGAAATTTAAAGATATCACACTTCCGGAATTGAAACCACTTTGTGTGTTTGTATTTATCACGGTTACAATCGGTGCGTTCCGTATGCTGGTACAGCCGATGGTCATGACAGGTGGAGGACCGGATCACTCAACCTACACACTTGTATATGACATTTATGAAACCGGCACAATGAACTGGGAGATGGGACTTGCATCAACAATGGCAATTGTATTTACAATATTTGTTGTTATCCTGACGATCATACAGAATGTACTGACCAAAGGAAAGGAGGAGAAAAAACATGTTAACAAAAAAGCAAAAAACATTTAACTGGATTCTGGCAGTTGTTTTGCTGCTACTCTCTGTATTCTTCCTGTTTCCGGTGATCTGGATGCTTGCAAACTCCTTTAAACCAGATGCAGCGATCACAGCAGATATGAATTCCATAGCAGCATTTATTCCTCCTGCTTTAAATGGAAATTATTTTGAAAACTATATTACGATTCTGACAGATACCAATTTCCTTCGTTACATGCTTAATACTCTGGGATATGCGGCACTGCTTATTGTACTTGGGGTTATTGTAAACGGACTTGCAGGCTATGCACTTGCAAAGATCAACTTTCCATTCCGTGACCAGTGGCTTTTGATCATCATGATGCTTCTGATCGTACCGACAGAAACCGTTATCACGATACACTTTCTGATCATTGCAAAAGCAGGACTACTGAATACCGTGATCGGATATGTACTTCCAATGATCGTGAATCCGTTTAATATCTTTCTGTTCCGACAGGTTTTCGTAAGTCTGCCGGATGATGTTTATGAGGCGGCACAGCTTGACTTCTGCAGTCCGGTAAAATATTTCTTTACCATGGTATTGCCAATGTCAAAGACAGTCGTTGCAACTGTCAGTGTGTTTACATTCCTTGGAGTATGGAATGACTATCTCTGGCCGTCACTTGTATTTACATCCAGTGATCTTCTGACAGCACAGATTGGTCTGAATGCGATTACATCAAATGATAACACAACAACAGGACAGACCCTTGCAGTTATCACAATGGTAACAATTCCGGTCATTATTATCTATTCACTCTTCTCAAAACAGATCGTAGAGGGTGTAATATCAACAGGTTCCAAGGAGGGCTAAAAGATGAGCTTTATCGAATTTAAAAATATATGTAAAAAATATGCAGGAAACGATAAGAATTCCGTGACAGACTTTAACTTAGATATAGAAGAAAAAGAATTTATCGCATTTGTAGGACCGTCTGGATGTGGAAAATCCACAACACTTCGTATGATTGCCGGATTCGAAGAGATTACAGAAGGAGATTTGTATATTGACGGCAAAAGAGTGAACGAGACAGCACCGAGAGACCGTGGTATTGCGATGGTATTCCAGAACTATGCCCTGTATCCGCATATGACCGTAGAAAAAAATATCGGATACGGGCTGAAGAACATGAAGATGCCAGCAGACCAGATCAAGAAAAAAGTAGACTGGGCAATTGATATTCTGGGACTACAGGAATTCCGTTACAGAAAACCGAAGAATCTTTCTGGAGGTCAGAGACAGCGAGTGGCACTGGGGCGTGCAATCGTAAAAAATCAGAAGGTATTTCTGATGGATGAGCCACTGTCTAATCTGGATGCAAAACTTCGTGTCAGCATGAGAACGGAGATCAGCAAGCTGCATCGTGAAATGGGTGCGACGACGATCTATGTTACACATGATCAGGTTGAAGCAATGACTATGGCAGACCGTATCGTTATCATGAAAGAGGGTGTGATCCAGCAGGTTGGAAAACCAATGGAATTATATGATCATCCGGTAAACAAATTTGTTGCAGGATTTATAGGATCTCCTCAGATGAACTTCTTTGATGTTACCTTAAAAGGAAACGAGGTAACATTTGAAGACGGAAATAAACTGATGCTTCCGGAAACTATTCTTAAGAAACTGAATGGTAAAGAAGGCGAGATGACACTTGGTATCCGTGGAGAAGATCTCAAAATGGATGGACAGAACCTGGAACTTTATAAAGAAAATAAAATGAAAGCTGTGATCACAGATACAGAAGTCATGGGAAATGAGAATAACCTGTACTTCCAGTTCGGAGGCTGCCAGGCAGTTGCACGAGTTTCTAAATATGAGATCAGCCAGGTTGGAGATGAAATTGAATTTGTATTTATGCCATCCAAGATTCATTTCTTTGATAAAGAAACTGAGATGAATTATTTATAGGAGTGACGTTGATAATGAGAGAAGTAAAGATTTGTTTAGGGACAATAGAAAGAGTAAAAGATTTTGTCAATGCTGTGACGCGTCTGGACTGTGATGTAGATATTGTGTCCGGAAGATATGTGATTGATGCAAAATCAATCATGGGAATTTTCAGCGTGGATCTGTCCAAAGCGGTTGATCTGAGAATTCATGCAGAAGGCACTGAAGCAGAAAAAGCAATGGAAGTAATCAGTCCATTTATAGAAAAATAGAAAGTGAGCAGAATATGCAGAAAATATATGTAAAACCGAAAGACTACTGGATGAATGACCCGAATGGATTTATATATTACAAAGGTATGTATCATCTTTTTTACCAGTGTTTCCCGTATGCGCCGCGCTGGGGACGGATGCACTGGGGACATGTTGTCAGCAAAGATCTGGTGAACTGGGAAGAACAGGGGATTGCACTGTTTCCAAGCAAAACAGATGACCGGAGTGGATGTTTTTCCGGAAGCGCCATTGAAGAAGACGGCAAAATGCAGCTGTATTATACCGGTGTGAATTATCTTACAGAAAATCCAGAGGATATCAATTTGTGTGTGGATGAACATTTTGTTTCCGCACAGCTTAAGATAACCTCAGAAGATGGCTTTCATTTTGATAATATTAAAGACAAAAAGACGGTGATTCCAGTCATTCATGATGAGGGGATCGGAGATGCACGCCACACAAGAGACCCGAAAGTCTGGAAAGACGGTGAGAGATGGTACATGGTACTTGGAAGCACCATTGAAGACAAACAGGGAAAACTTTTGTTCTTTACGAGTACAGATGGAGAAGAATGGAAATTTGCGAATTCTGTAACCAGAGAAAACTTCGGCTGGATGTGGGAATGTCCGGATTATTTTGAAGTAGATAACAGGCAGGTAGTAATCTTTTCACCAATGCAGTTATTTAAAGACGGAAAAGCAGATGATGCACAGACCGTCTGTATGCAGGTGAAATTTGATAAAGAAACCTGTGCGATGGAACTGCCGGAAGAATATCAGTTTCTGGATTATGGAACAGACCTTTATGCACCACAGAGCACCCTCGATGAGGAGGGAAGAAGAATCCTGACTGCGTGGCTTCGCATGCCGGAGCCGGTGGATGGGAAATGGCAGGGAATGATGTGTATTCCACGTGTTGTAGAAGTAAAAGAAAATCATATCTATTTCCGCGTTCATCCGAATGTTCAGGCGGCATATACAAAAGAAATCTCTACACCATCTGAGGCGGACGAAAGTGGATATCGTCTGAGATTTTCCCTGGAGGATGGGGATAAAGTAGATGTCGGAGGATATGCGATTTCCAGAAAAGGGGATAAAATCTGTACTGACAGAAGCTGCCTTTTTGGAAAATATCCGAATCACAGAGTGAAATTTGAGACACCGGAGATGAAAGGATTTGAAATCGAAGTGTATGTGAATCCGAACCAGATCAGTGTTTTTGTGAACGATGGTGAAGCGGTGATTACCAATGCCGTGTATGATCTTGAAGAAAAGATTGAAGCAGATGTAGCGATAACAATAGAAACAATAGAGTGAATTTTTTAAATACAATAAACGTTGCAGGAAGTGAGCGCTTTCATTTTCTACAACGTTTTTTATTGAAAAATATTTCACCGGTACTTACTTTTGTTGAAATTTTCTGTGGAAATCAGCTATAATGATGGTAGCTGATTTCTACAGAAAATTAGCAGAAAACTACCAGGAAAATCAGGAGGAATCAGAAATGAAAGTTGGATTTATCGGACTTGGAATCATGGGGAAACCGATGTGTAAAAACCTGATCAAGGCAGGTTATGAAATGGTAGTCACCACACATAATAAAGAAACTCTGAAAGAGATGGAAGCGTTTGGTGCGAAGACCGTAACATGCGGACGTGAAGTGGCAGAAGAGGCGAATGTGATTATTACAATGCTTCCGAATTCTCCGCAGGTGCGTGAGGTGGCACTTGGTAAAGACGGAATTATCGAAGGTGCTAAAGATGGAAGTGTTCTGATCGACATGAGTTCGATCGATCCTACGGAAAGCAGGGCAATTGCAGCAGAACTTGCAAAAAATGGAATTGAGATGCTGGATGCACCGGTTTCCGGTGGCGAGCCAAAAGCAATCGATGGAACGATTTCTGTAATGGCAGGTGGTAAGAAAGAAATTTTTGATAAATATTATGATCTGATGATGACCATGGCAGGATCTGCTGTATATGTCGGACCAATTGGCTCAGGCAACGTTGCAAAACTGGCAAATCAGATCATCGTAGCTGTCAATATTGCGGCGGTATCCGAAGCACTGACACTTGCCAAAAAAGCCGGAACAGATCCGGAGCTTGTGTATCAGGCAATCCGTGGCGGTCTTGCGGGTTCCACGGTTCTGGATGCAAAGGCACCGATGATGATGGATCGAAATTTCAAACCGGGATTTCGCATTGAACTGCATATTAAGGATCTGAACAACGCTTTGAATGCCGGACATGCAGTGAACGCGCCGCTTCCACTTACGAGTGAACTGATGGAGATTATGCAGGCACTCAAAGCGGACGGACACGAGAAAGAAGACCACTCCAGTATTGTGAAATTCTACGAAAAAATTTCAAATACAACGGTTACAAGAGAATGACCGTCAGAGACCAGAAGCCGGATGTGAATTTTCCCGTCCGGCTTTACGATTTTTTTTGTCGGTGTACATTTTTTCATCGGCAAGATTGATGTAGTCATTGAGTGAGAAGACAGAATCATCTGCAACCACAAATCCGATGCTTGCCTCGATTGGGAATGCCATACGGCTGTTTCTGGAAAGCGTGGCGAGGGAATCCAGAAGATTTTGTTTAAGGTTTTGCAGCTGTGTCTGATCATAGTCCGGTATCACACATACAAATTCATCTCCGCCATAGCGCATGGAGACAGAATTGTCAGGGCAGTGCTGCCGGATGACAGATGCGATACTGCTGATTGCAAGATTTCCCATATCATGTCCGAAAGTGTCGTTGATATATTTCAGATGATCGGCATCAATAAACATGATTCCGGCAGAACGGGATTCACCCATGCATTTCTGAAATAATGGAAGAGCTAATTTTTCGTAAGCCATACGGTTATAAAGTCCGGTAAGCGAATCGTGAATATAGAGCTGTGACAGCTGCTTCGTCTTTTTTCTCAGAATTAGCTTTCCGTAGAGCGCCTCTATGGCAGTTACAAAAGTGCGCAGTGTCTCAAAAAGAAACTGATGCTCTGTCAGATAATCACAGTTTTCGAGAATCAGATAACCTATTTCACGTTCACGGAAATGCACAGCGGCAAAAAGGTAAATATGTGCAGTTTCTGAATTGTCCGCATCGGGAAGAAGCTCTCCTTTTGACAAATCTATCTGAACAGATTTGTCGGCAGATGTATGGGGATAAACGACAGCCATGCGGTCGGGGTAGCCGATACTTTTATAGATGTCATCCGGAACTTCGGGGAGACTGTCCACATTTTCGAGCATAAAGATATCCGGATTCATGAGCAGATACAGGCTTCCGCATTCATGTCTGGTGAGCCAGGTATGCAGATGGTCTGCCAGTTCAGTGAAACTGTTGCAGTCAAGAAGAAAACGATCCAGTTCCATCATCCAGTTGAGCATATTTCCCTGACGGACTTCTGCCATGATCTGACTGGAAACATATTTTCCGGGATCAGCAGGAAAGAGGGAGGTGCACCCACTGCTTTCGCGGTATATACAACGGGTAGGCGAAAACACCTGTGAAGATTTAGCGGTGCCATTCCAGACATCAGCAAGAAGCCCCAGTGCATTATACATAATATGCGCTTTGGAAAATTCAACAGTCGTGATAGGCGGATAAAAGTTTATGGCCCTTGTGGCATTGTCGAATCCGGTTACAAGAAAGTTGTCCGGAACAGAAAATCCTGCTTCCTGTGCTGCAAGACAGACGCCGGCAGCAATGTTATCGTTGGCACACACAAAAGCATCAGGAAGAAGCTCTTTGTCCTGAAATGCAGCAAAAGCTCTGAGGCCTGTCTCGACTTCATAATTATGTTCATATATGCGGTTCGGATCGAAAGGGATGCCATGTTTGTTGAGTGTATCCCTGTAGGCAAGAAAACGTTGCTGATTTTCATAATTTCCGATGATTCCGCCGACATAATTGAGCTTTGTGCAGCCATGTTCAGCGATCAGATGTTCCACCAGAGAGCAGGTTGCATGGTAGTCGTCAATTCCGGAGAAGTAAAGATCCGGTACTTTATCCAGAAGAGAAATGACAGGAACCGAGGCTCTTCGGGCGCGGATTATGATTTCTTCCTTAAGTTCATGATCGGAAATAAGAGCAAGATCCAGAAGAATTCCATCGAAGTCTGACAGGCGGGGAAGTCGAAAAATGTTATATTCTCCGATATTATAGCTTTGATCCTGACTGAAATTTCCAAAACAGTGAAAAATATATAAATCTATATCAGAATGATGGTCAGAGATATAGCGGCGATATCCATGAAGCCATTCATAAGTAAGATATCGGGCCTGGCCATTTGTGATAAATGCGATTTTTTTCATGCTAATACTCCCGCAGAATGATAATTGTATTTATTATACCAAAATTTGACGAAAAAACCAGATTTTTGTGCAATTATATACAAAAAAGAGCGGCCTGTGAAAGCCGCCGGATTTTGTTTTATTTTGGCTCTTTGCCGGCGGCGAAGACCATCATCATTTCATTGGTAAGGCTGCTGTCGTTATCCTGACCGATGATTTTGTCGCGGTCAAACCATTGTGCTACGGAAAGTTCTTCGTGATCTACGGTCAGCGTGTCATCGCCGTCTACATCGCAGAAAAATCCAAAGAGCAGAGTGCCGGAGAAGGACCATGGCTGACTTTTATAGTAACGGAGATTTTTGACTTTCAGACCGACTTCTTCCATAACTTCCCTGTGAACGGTTTGTTCGATTGTTTCGCCGATTTCTGCGAAGCCGGCGATCAGAGCGTATTGTTTGAAGCTTCTGCCTTCATATTTGGAACAGATGATCTTGTCACCGTTGGTGATACCGACGATCACAGCCGGCATCAGAACCGGATATTCCTGGCGTCCACAGGAAGGACAGTACATCATACGTTCCCCCTTATCATGTATCATCGGCTGACCACAGCATCCACAGAAACGGCGGTTACGATACCAGAACCAGAGCTGATATCCGGTGATCACTGCGAAAGAGATATACTGTGGCTGTACATAACGGAGTTCACGGTTTTCATAAAAACCATAGCCTGGCAGCAGAGCAGTGTCCAGATCCGGAATCAGGTAAAAACGTTCCTCGTCAATAGAGAAAAGATAAATATAATTTTCATATAGATCGGCTACTTTGTCTTCCAGCTCGCGAAAGCGTGGAAGTGTGATAACATCGGAACTGTCCTCTTTGCGGAAAAAACTCTTTCCATTTTCGTAGGCAAGAATGATACTGTTTTCATCCGGTGCGACCGGTTTATATTCATTGTGATAAGTGTGCGGGGCAATATCCTGAATCATAAAAAATCCTCCTTTGGTTGCCTGGCCTGTATCTGTCGGAACACAGGACGGAAAATATAATTCAGTATAGGACATATGCAGAAAAAAAGCAATGCTGCTGTGAACGGAGTGAACAGTAACAAATCTGGTGTATTGACTCGACAAAATTACCAATGTGAAAGGCAGAAAAACAATAGCAGAACAGAGCGTTTTCCTGAATACATAAAATGATAAAAATTTGACAAAATGTTATGCGGGTTATTGACAGCAAACTGGCATCGTGTTATTATGATGTCAGTATAATTCCATATTGAACATATGAAGTGCAGATTGTTGTCCGCGTAGCAATCTGAAGAGGGAATCAGGTGCAAGTCCTGAGCGATCCGGTCACTGTAACAGAGGAGCGACTTTTCATTATCCCATTGTACATAGTATGAGAAGGGGAAAGGAAGCGATGATGCTGAAGTCAGGAAACCTGCTTTGTATGGCGAGGTTAAACTTCCGTGTAAAGTGTAACAACCAACTTAGGGTATCCGCAACCCAAAGCGTTGTCTGCTGATTGGAAGCAGGCATTTTTTTTATGGAATTCGCCTGTTCGTATGAATTATACCTATGCGTTTGTGGTTTTGCCACCACAGACCAGAACCCTTTAGGGGTATGATTAAATGGCAGGCGGTACTACTCCGGATGCATTCGTTCCCTCCGCATATTTGAACGGATTCATTGTCTACCCCGGAGCAGTATCGCAAATCCTCTAAAATAAGTTTCGAAGATGACCAGTTCGGCAGTGCCGTGACTGGATTTTTTTATATAACGAGGTGAAAGTAAATGGAAAAACCATATTGGGAAGGGAAACACTATGCTTTTTTCAGCAATAAGGAATGTGAATATTTTCCGTGCCATGCAGGCGCAGATCCGGAGAACTTTAACTGTCTGTTCTGCTACTGTCCGCTGTATGCACTGGGAGATAAATGTGGCGGGAATTTCAGAATGACCGAGAAGGGAATTAAAGACTGCACGAACTGTCAGCTGCCGCACAAAGCACAGAACTACGGGTACGTAACCGGGAAATACAGCGAGCTGGCGGAGCTGATGAAGAAGATACGAGAAAACGAAATAGAGTAAGAAGAATGACGATAAAGTCATACTGCCTACTTGTAAAGGAATATGCGTTCTGTTTACTGAACACGCTGCGTTTCCGAATTTCATACATGCGCTTATTAGCGATTGCTCCGCATAACTCGCTGTTGCTCAGACAGATGCTCTGCAACCGCAGCTAGCATGTACGAAATTTACGGAAGCCTTGCTGAGTTCCGTAAATAGAACGCATATTCTTTCAAGATAGCAGTATACTTTATCTGTTTTTTGACGAGTTCTATTTCTTTACTAAACACGTAATGTATTTTCACGTCCAGCTCCTTTTCCCCACAACCGGGAAGGCCTCGCCGGCCA
>ENA-OOZA01000871-OOZA01000871.1-human-gut-metagenome-genome-assembly--contig:-NODE-871-length-16632-cov-2.824335_pt1 | contig 16632 bp, 10 predicted proteins | sample MGYA00241703_ERZ501378 | MGnify/ENA primary metagenome ERZ501378 (study PRJEB25962, sample SAMEA2042916) | human gut metagenome | biome: human gut; feature: human-associated habitat; material: faeces...
CCAGTTAGTCTAGCAATTAAGATTAACTGGCTTATTTTATCTGATACCTTTATAGATTTCTGGTCTTCTGTCCCTGAACAGGCCCCAGCTCACGCGAAGGTCGGCATCTGCGTCAAGGTCGGATTCCCCATAGACAATTTCTTCCTTGTCTCTTGATGCCTGTGTCACTATCTCGCCTGTTGCATCTGTTACAAATGAAGAACCATAGAATAAAAGTGATGATTCCTGATAACCATTAGCTTCAGATGGTGTAACCTTCTCCTCACCAATACGGTTGGCAGCTACAACAGGAACTATATTGCACGCTGAATGTCCCTGCATACATCTTCTCCAGTGCGGCATGCTGTCAACCTCAAGAATCGGCTCTGAGCCAATCGCTGTCGGATAGAAAAGGATTTCTGCTCCCTGTACCGCCATTCCTCTGGCTGTCTCTGGAAACCACTGATCCCAGCATATTCCTACTCCAATTCTCGCATATTTTGTATCCCACACCTTAAAGCCTGTATCTCCCGGTGTGAAATAGAACTTTTCCTGATAATAATGGTCATCAGGAATATGTGTTTTTCTGTATATTCCAAGAACACTTCCATCTGCGTCAATAACTGCAACAGTGTTATAGAACACATTTATATCTCTTTCATAAAAGCTTATTGGAAGCACAACGTGCAGCTCGGCTGCCACCTTCTGAAAATGCTTCACAGCCGGATTCTCATCAACAGGTGTTGCAAATGCGTAATAATCATAATTTCTCTCCTGACAGAAATACTGTCTTTCAAAAAGCTCAGGAAGCAGTATTATCTGTGCACCGTTAGCTGCCGCTTCACGAACCATCTTATCAGCCTTTGCAATGTTCTCTTCTACCGACCGTGAACACTGCATCTGTATGCCTGCATACTTTACATTTCTCACACTATTTTACCTCCGGAATCTGTTGTGTAATACAGTGGATATTGCCTCCACCGACTATTATATCTCTTGCATATATCCCGACTATCTTTCTGTCAGGAAATGCTTCTTTAAGCACATTTACCGCAAGTCTGTCCGCCTCGTCATCAAATTGCGGCACTATGACTGAGTCATTGGCAATATAGAAATTAACATAAGACGCAGCAAGACGCTCGCCTGCTTCTCTCATGTCCTCGCCTTCCTCAAATTCAAAGCCATTAAGTTCTTCCTCAGTTATGCACACAGGTTTCTTAGGAATAAGCATTTTTCTTACTTTAATGTGTCTTCCTTTGGCGTCAGTTACATTCTCTAGAACAGAAAGACAAGCCTTGCTCATCTCATACTGCGGGTCATTCTCATCATCTGTCCATGCAAGCACGACCTCTGCGGGTGCTGTAAATGCGCATACATTATCCACATGTTCGTTAGTCTCATCATTATATATTCCACATGGAAGCCAGATTATCCTGCTTACATTGCAGTACTGCTTTAATTTATCCTCAATCTGTGCCTTAGTAAGTTCAGGATTTCTTCCCTTACTCAACAGACAGCTTTCAGTAACAAGCATTGTTCCTTCGCCATCTGTATGTATTGAACCACCTTCAAGAACAAATGGTGCTGCATTGTAATAATCACATCCGAAATGCTTCATAAACTCTATCGCAATCTTATCATCCCTGCTCCAGTCAGCATACAATCCATCATACTCACCGCCCCATGCATTGAACTTCCAGTTAATTCCTCTTAAAATTCTATCTTTATACGAAACATCAGCATCGCCGCTTACGACAAATGTCGGTCCTGTATCTCTTGCCCATGCATCGTCTGTATCCATGACTACAAGCCTGACCGTTTCCGGGAGCATCTTTGCTGCTTCCTCTTTTCTACCTTCTGATACAATCATGTATACCTGCTCGCTTTCACTGATTACAGACGCTATCTGTGCAAATGCTTTCTTAGCCGCCTTTGCTCCATAAGCCCAGGAACCCGGTCTTTCTGGCCATATCATAATGCAGCCCTGATGTCTTTCAAATTCAGCAGGCATGCGAAAACCATCTGCTGCCGGAGTACTGTTAATATAATCCATATCTATAATCTCCCTTTGAAATCTTCATAGCCAAAATGCTTCCATACCTTACATTCCCCATCACTATCCATAATTACAATATCCGGCAGCGGGATTCCGTTAAATGTATTGTTCTTAACCATTGAATATATAGCCATATCTTCAAATACGAGTCTGTCCCCGACATTGATTTCCCTGCCGAATTGATAATCACCTATGATATCTCCTGCAAGACATGTATAAGATGACAGTCTGTATCTGTATCTTCCATTCTTCGCCGGTTTCCATATACCTTCTTTTACGTCCATATCAAAATCAATCTCTATGTCCTTATCAATTCCATACTCATCTTCCATGTCCGATATTTTCAATCCACCACGAAGAGGTGGTGTGTATGGCATTTCCAGTACATCTGGCATATGACACGCTGCAGATGCATCAAGTATAAGAGTTGTTATTCCATTTTCAACCTTATCAAGCACTGTAGTCACAAGATATCCTGCATTAAGTGCAACAGCTTCCCCCGGTTCAACATACACCTGTACGTCATATTTCCTTCTTACATGACTGATACATTTTTCAAGAGTTTCAATGTCGTAATCTTCACGGGTTATATGATGTCCGCCGCCAAAATTAACCCACTTCATATCTTTCATGAGAAATCCGAATTTCTCTTCAACAGCCTTTAATGTTGCCTCTAAGTCATCTGAATTCTGCTCACATAATGTATGAAAATGTATTCCTTCCATGCCAGATAACACATCCGGTTCTTCCTTAAGAGCGGCTTTCAGGTTCTTAAGAGTAACTCCAAGTCTGCTGCCTGGCGCACATGGGTCATATATTGCATGGTCACCCTGTGTAGAAAACTCTGGATTAACTCGAAGTCCAAAGCTTACTCCAGCCTCAATACATCTGGCTTTATGCTTCTTTAACTGTGAAACTGAGTTAAAGACAACATGGTCACATATATTTACAAGCTCATCCATATCCTCATCAGTAAATGCCGGTGCAAATACATGATTTTCTTTTCCCATACACTCAGCACCAAGTCTGGCTTCATATATTCCACTTGCCGTAGTTCCGCTTATATATTTTCCAATCAGCGGATATTCTGCATATGCTGAAAATGCTTTCTGCGCCAGCAGTATGTGGCAACTGGTATCTTCTTCTACTTTATGAAGTATCTCAAGATTATGAATAAGCATTTTTTCATCTATTACATATGCCGGTGTCTTTAACTCATCAAATCTCATAATTAACCTCTCTTTTTAGTCTACTAAAACAGGATTTTCATCGACAACCCATGGAAGACCATACTTATTAAGCGCATCCATGTATGGATCCGGATCAAATTCATCTGTTGTGAATACTCCCGGCTTATTCCAGAGTCCCTTTGCAACAAGCATTGTACCAATCATAGCAGGTACGCCTGTTGTATATGAAATAGCCTGCGAACCTACCTCACGGTAACATTCCTGATGGTCGCACACATTGTAAATATATACCTTCTTCTCCTTGCCGTCTTTGATACCTGTGAAGATACAGCCAATATTAGTCTTACCTACTGTTCTTGGTCCAAGTGAAGCAGGGTCTGGAAGAAGTGCCTTTAAGAACTGGATTGGAACAATCTCCTGTCCGTTGAATTCAACCGGGTCAGTTCTTAACATTCCGACATTCTCAAGGCATTTCATATGTGTAAGATAGCTCTGTCCAAATGTCATGAAGAAACGTATTCTCTTAACATGCGGAATATTAGCAGCAAGTGCCTCTATTTCCTCATGATGAAGCAGGTACATATCCTTCATTCCTACTCCCTCAAAATTGTACTCTCTCTTTATTGACATAGCAGGAATCTCAACCCAGTGACCATCCTCCCAATATGAGCCGGGTGCTGATACCTCACGAAGATTAATCTCCGGGTTAAAGTTAGTTGCAAACGGATATCCATGGTCTCCGCCGTTGCAGTCTAATATATCAATTGTATGTATCTCATCAAAATAGTGTTTCTGTGCATAAGCTGTGAATACGCTTGTTACACCCGGATCAAAACCAGTTCCTAAAAGTGCTGTAATTCCGGCTTCTTTATATTTTTCTCTGTAAGCCCACTGCCATGAGTAGTCAAAATATGCTGTAAATCCAAGACGCTTGCATCTCTCCTCATATACCTTTCTCCACTCAGGATTGTCTGTATCCTCACACTCGTAATTAGCAGTATCAACATAAGGAACTTTACATGCAAGGCAGGCATCCATAATCGTAAGGTCCTGATATGGAAGTGCCACATTAAGAACTACATCTGGCTTGAATTCATTGATAAGCGCAATAACCTCATCTGTGTTGTCAGCATCAACCTTTGCTGTTGTGATGTTAGTGCTTGTCTTGTCCTTCAATTCGTCTGCTAATTTGTCACATTTGCTCACTGTTCTGCTCGCTATGCACAGGTCTGAAAACACCTCGCTCACCTGACATATCTTGTGGATTGCTACTGAAGCAACTCCTCCGCAACCAATTACTAATACTCTGCTCATCTTTCTTCCTCCTGTTCTAATAATTCTTCAACATACTTTGGCAGCATGAATGCACCTGTATGAAGATTAGTTGTGTAATATTCTGTATGTATATTTCTTCTCTTCCACTCTGCCGGCTTGAAATCCTTAAGCGGATGATATTTCTTTGACGCAAATCCAAACAGCCAGTATCCTGACGGACTTGTTGGTATATGTGCCTGATACACGCGGCTTATTGGAAATGTGTGGAACACCTTCCTGTGCATGCTTCTGCATGCATCCTCATCCTCATCATAGAAAGGACTTCCATGCTGGTACACAAGTATTCCGTCCTCCTTAAGTGCCTTATAACAGTTTCCATAAAATTCCCTTGTAAACAGTCCCTCACTCGCACCAAACGGGTCTGTTGCGTCATTAATTATAAGGTCATACATATCCTGCTTGGAGCGTAAGAACCTTAATGCATCTGAATTATAAATGTGTACTCTCTCATCTTCTAATCCTACTGCCGTCTCTGGAAAATACTCCCTGCACACATCAACAAACATGTTGTCCTGTTCAACTATGTCAATATTTTCGATATTGTCATACTGCAACAGTTCCTTTGATACACCTCCGTCACCGCCACCGATTATCAATACATTTTTAACATCTGGATGGACTGACATTGGCACATGCACCACCATCTCGTTATAGATGAAACAATCCTGTTCTGAAAATATAACACTTCCATTAAGTGTCAGGAATTTTCCGAACTCTGGCGACTGAAATACATCTATTCTCTGATAGTCGCTCTCGCCAGAAAACAGTTGTTTTTCAACCCTGATATCAAACTTCACATGTGGTGAATGAAGTTCTGAAAACCAAAATTCCATAGAAACTTTCTCCCTTCTATATTTGACCGATTGAACAAATCGGACATTTACATTCTTAATACATTCAGTGTCTGCAATGTTGAATCTTCCATTCCCTGCATTGAACAGCCCTTCTCTACTGAATACTGAATATAGTCTATTATCTCGTCTGTGATTTCTTCACCCGGCGCAAGTATAGGAATTCCTGGCGGATATGCCATTACGAACTCCCCTGATATATGTCCTGCTGCCTCACGGATTGGAACTTTAATCTTATCGGCATAGAAGGCTTCCTGTGGTGAAGCAAGTACCCTTGGAAGCAGCATTTGTCTGTCTACTTCAAAGCGTTTTTCTTCTTTTGAATACAGACGGCTGATTTCAGCCAATGCTCCGACAAGTCTTTCTATATCCTGTATTCTGTCACCAATTGATATGTACGCCATTATATTTCCAATGTCGCCGAATTCTATCTGGATATCATACTCATCTCTTAAGATATCATACACCTCAATTCCATCAAGTCCGATATCCCTTGTATAAACACAAAGCTTGGTAACATCATAATCATAGACTGTTCCACCATTAATCAGTTCTTTTCCGTATGCATAATAACCGCCTACCATATTAATCTCATCTCTTGCATACTGTGCCCACTCGCTCACCTTTGCAAATGACTGTCTGCCGCGCAGGGCAAGATTTCTTCTTGATATATCAAGGCTTGTCATAAGAAGATATGACGCGCTCGTTGTCTGCGTAATATTAATAATTGTCTGTACATAATCAGCATTCATACCATTATTGGTAAGAAGGATTGAACTCTGCGTAAGCGAACCGCCTGACTTATGCATTGATATTGCTGCAAGGTCTGCTCCTGCTTTCATTGAATTCATAGGAAGGTTGTCACCAAAATACAGATGCGTTCCATGTGCCTCATCGGCAAGCACCTTAAGTCCATATGAATGTGCTATATCACATATTCCTTTAATGTCTGAACAGATTCCATAATATGTAGGATTGTTCACCAAAACCGCCACCGCATTCGGATGCTCCTGTATTGTCTTTTCAACCTGCTGCACAGTTACTCCAAGCACTATTCCAAGCTTTGCATTAATTTCTGTATTAAGATAAACAGGAATCGCACCACACAGAATCAATGCATTAATTACGCTTTTATGCACATTTCTTGGAACGATAATCTCATCTCCAGCCTTACATACAGATAACACCATGTTCTGTACTGCCTGCGTAGTTCCTCCTACCATGAAAAATGCGTGTTCTGCCCCAAATGCCTCTGCTGTGAGCTCCTCTGCCTCCTTAATAACAGAAACAGGGTGGCACAGGTTATCAAGTGGCTTCATTGAATTAACATCTATTCCAACACATCTTTCTCCAAGTAAATCTACCAGTTCTGGGTTGCCTCTTCCTCTCTTATGTCCCGGAACATCAAACGGAACAATTCTTTTCTTTCTGAATTTCTCAATTGCTTCGTAAAGCGGCGCACTCGCCTGTCTTTTTAAGTCCATAATATCCCCCTGTTCTCATTGCTGCCTATGCTTCTATTCTCATCGCTGCTCGCGCTCGCAGCTTTATTCCAGAGCTGCGCTCTGTCATTGTCGCGGCGCTCCTCGAATATCCGTGAAGAAATCCCAATTCATGCAAGCATGATTGTGATTTTTCACTTCTATTCTCATCGCTGCTCGCGCAAAAAGGCGTGATTGATTTAAAATCAATCACGCCTGTATAATCATATTCTATCTTCTTTTTGATTACTGTATTGCCAAATACAGAAAATCTGACCTTTCAGAGTTTATCCAAGTAAGTCACTGTTACCGCTCTTATTGACCGTTTCACAAGATGATATGCACCTTCGCATGATAATTTTAAAAATCAACTTATAAAATTTGGGCTTCTAACCCAATCAATAATGTGTGCCCTTGTCACACTCGGCAACCGACCCGCCCGTCCGCAAGGCTTAACATGTAATATAACCATGTGGTCTGCATGTTGGATAACTCTTATCCAAATCTTTTATAACTATAATATATCATTTTTTTAATGTCAACAAAAAAAATAAATTTTACTCAGATTTCACTTTATTTTTGCATTATTATGTAATATCACAAAAGATATTCCATAATTGCAGCTGTAACTTTATCATTAAGTTTCATAGACATGATATTGGACATAATAACATTTTTGTCCTCACCGGATGTAAATAATCTGTAAATACTTCTCTTGTCATTATTATCCATCTGTGCCTGCAGAAGAAAATCATATATTTTATCATTAACATTTTCACCGTTGTATACAAGATTGTTTTCTTCATTATCAGCAAATATTTCAAGCTCTGATGCACCATCACAGTTACATGTAACTGTCCATGTATTTGTTTTTATATCGTATTTGGCATTATCTGCATTTTCAAATCTTATACCACGTGCAAATCCTCTTAATATAAAACGGTACTTTCTGTTTCGTGGAATTACCGATAAGTCACCGCTTACATCTATGCTTATTTTTGCCTTATCTTCATTCCAGTCGAGCACAAACTCTGTCAAAGCATATTCGCCTTTTTCGTAGTCAAATCCATCTCCAGAATCTTCGTACATAACAAATGTATTTGATGCACCCGGACATATAACCACATCAACTTTTTTCGGATTAATAATATCATTACTGCCACATTCCGAAGCAAGCGGTATTATTGCACCTGCACGTCCAAGCACAGGAATACTTTGAAGATTTCTACATAAAATCTGACTTTTTCCATTTTTACCACCATTGTATACATCACCGGTAAATATATCTGTCCATATTCCGGCTGGTATAAAACATTCCTCACCGCTTTTTTGTGAATCTTCATCAATCTTTGTTGTAACAGGACACACAAGCATTTCACCACCAAGAAAATATTGATTTTTATAACTATATGCTTTCTCCTCAAATGGATAATAATAATACATTGGTATTATTACAGGAATATGCTCGCAATGACATCTGTAATTAAGTGTGTACATATATGGAATAAGTGCATGCCTGAATCTTAAAATCTTTTCCATATCACTGCAGTATGGCTCAGGATAATTCCATGGTTCTTTTCCGCAGAACGGATTAGAGCTGCTGTGAAGCCTGTTTATCGGTGAAAACACACCAAACTGATACCATCTTAATGCAAGCTCGTTGTCTTTATATCCGTTCATATGACCGCCTATATCATGACTCCACCACGTATATCCCACATTTGATGCCGTTGCTGTAAAATAAGGCTGGAAATCAAGAGACTCCCACGTTACAACCGTATCCCCGGAAAAACCTACCGGATATCTGTGGCTTCCGGGACCTGCATATCTGGAAAAAGTCATAGGACGTTTTCCGTTTCTGGCGCTGTCCAGGAAATGGAAGTGGTTGAAGATCCACAGAGGATCAAGCCCTTCGATCTTGCAGTTGCTTCCCTGCTGCCAGTCGATCCACCAGAAATCCACACCTTCTTCCTCTCTCGGATGATGAAGATATTTGAAATAGGCTTCCATAAATTTCGGACTTGCCGGATCGCATACTACCGGGTCCTCATTTTCATAATCCACACCCATGGCCTTTGCCATGTCTTCATACATTTCTTCCCAGCCCTGTACGCCGTCTGCAGGATGTACATTTAATGTGGTACGCATTCCTCTTTTATGTAAACCTTCCAGGAAACGCTTCGGGTCCGGGAAGAGCTCTTTATTCCAGGTATATCCGGTCCAGCCGCTTCCGTATTTCGGGTCAACATCGGTCACATGCCAGTCCATATCAATAACGGCAACCGTGAACGGGATATTTTTTTCCTGAAATTTATCCATCAGCTCATTGTAGCTTTCCTCAGAATATTTATAATATCTGCTCCACCAGTTTCCGAGAGCAAACCTTGGAAGCATCGGTGTTTTTCCGCAAAGTCTGTAAAAATCATGAAGCGCTTCTTTGTAGTCATGTCCGTATCCGAAGAAGTACAGATCCTTGATGCCCTTTCTTCTTGGCTCGATCCAGCCGTCCGGCAGAAGCACCTGCGATCTGCTGTCGTCCACCAGAGAATATCCGAACCTGGAAAGAATACCATGCTCCAGCTCTGTTGCTCCGTCCACCATATCCAGCGTTCTGACGGTTCCCTTCAGATCATGGATCTCTTCTCCGTAGTGGTACCAGATGCTGTAGTTTCCTTTTACCTGAATGCTCAATCCCCAGCTGGTAAATTCCTTCTCATTATAAATAAGGTGGATTCTTTTCGTATGGACCTCGATCCCATCCTCTGTACGCACTACACGATAGTCCGCTTTCGGAAAATCCCTGAAAAACACCATCTGTGTGGGGCGGTCCTCAAATACGCCCTCCTCATCATACTCCAGACGGATCAGTCCCTCTGTAAGAAAAGTAATCCTGTATTTGTCCCCTGTGATCATATTTTCGCTTAATGCCAGGGGATGTGTTTCTACTTTATATATGTCCTGCATTTATGTTCCTCCGTTTATTATCTGTATGCCATCAGCCCTTTACAGCAGATGCTGCGATTCCGGCGATAAACTGTTTCTGGAAGAACAGATAGATCAGAAGTACCGGGATGATGGAAATGGCAGTTGCCGCAAACAGTGCACCATAATCTGTGGAATACTGTCCGTTAAACATCTTAAGACCAACGGCAAGAAGCTGTTTGTCTTTGTTTGTAATTACCAAGTATGGCCACAGGAAATCCTCCCATGTCCAAAGGAACTGGAAGATCGCAATACTGAAGATTACGTTTTTTGACTACGTTTTCCGTTCCTTTTAGTTTAGCGCTAAATCTATTGTTAATCTATCACGCGCATAGAGATTCGTCAATATAATTTTATTATTTCGTCGATTTTTCTAGTATTTATATGAGTTTTTTGTGCATTTTTCATATTCCAAGGCTGCGTTTTTTTATTTTCCCGCAATCATACATTGATTTTTTCACTATGTTGGACTATAATATATATAGTTTATAAACCGTTTTTTCGAACATTTATATTTCGTGTTTAAACCTTGTAAACCTGTAATAAGAGGATACATAAATTCTGGATTTTTCATTGTATTTTTACCTGAGAAATGTGTCAAAATTTTTTATATGTATGTATGACAGCAGTTTCCTTCCCGGAAACTGCTATGGAAGAACAGAGGTGTGTAGTATGACATTAAAAGATATCGCAGATCTGGCCGGTGTCAGTATGATGACCGTCTCCAATGTGATCAACGGCAAAACCAGCCGCGTTTCCCAGAAAACCAGAGACAAGGTCAATGCGATCATAGAAGAATACGGATATGTTCCCAACCTGAATGCCCGGAGCTTATCCAATAAAAAATCCCATATCATCGGCATCATCATTTCCCTCGATGAAAAAGATGTGCTCCTGGGAACCAACTATTTTGAGAACCCTTATGTCAGCACCATGATCGGTGCTATCGAAAAAGAACTGCAGAAGAACGGATATTTTACCATGATCCGCTCTGTATCCAAAAACGCGGATATCATCTCCCTTTTAAAAAACTGGAATGTGGACGGGATCATCATTCTTTATCCGGCAGCCAGCGAATACATGGCCCGTCTTCTGAATTCTGCCACCTGTCCTGTGGCCACCTTTGACTGTGAACTGGAGCATCCAAACCTGATCAACATTACTTCCAATGACGAGAAAGGTCTTTATCTTTCCACCAAGTATATGATCAATCATGGACATACCGCCATTGCTTTTGTGGCCGATTACAAAATCAGCCACGTTCTTGCCAACCGTTTCAATGGCTATAAACGGGCGCTGGAGGAGAACCATATTCCTTTTAACCCGGATTACGTTTATAAGTACTCTCCTTCCTACGAGGGCGGTATCCAGGCCGGCCGTGAGATCGCATCCAACAACTCTCCCGTTACCGCAGCGGTAACTACGGCAGATATCTGTGCTATCGGAATTATGGAAGGTGCCCGCCTGGGCGGCTACCGCATCCCTGTGGATCTCTCTGTGATCGGATATGATAACCTGACACTGTGCCAGTACACTCTGCCCAAGCTGACCTCCGTCTCCCAGAACATCCCCCAGAAAGCACTCCTTGCCACCAGTCTTCTCCTGGAAAAGATCCGCACCGGCTCTGTCAGCTCCTCCTGCCAGCCTGCCCTGGATGTTGAGATCGTGGACCGGCAGTCTGTGATCTCGTTATATTAAGAGTCAAAAATCCCCCTGGAAATGTCTTTTAGCGGGCATTTTCCGGGGGAATTTTATTATGACCAATTTCCAGGGGGCGCGTTCGCATTACGCTTCGCTTTTATTTCTTTTCGAACCCCTTGGCAACCTCTTTCAGAAGTTCGCGGATCTTCAGATGCTGCGGACATGCCTTCTCGCATTTTCCACACTCCACACAGTCGGATGCTTTTCCGTGGTCTACGGTATGCACGTTGTTGTAGTAATAATCTGCATTCCAGTCATGATAGATCTGTTTGGTGTTCATGCAGGCAAAGAGATCCGGGATGGAGATGTGTTTCGGGCAGCCGTCGATGCAGTATCTGCAGGCTGTACATGGAATCAGGTTTTTGCTGTGGATGATATCGCAGACTTTCTTTACTGCTGCATGCTCTTCCTCTGTCAGCGGTTTGAAGTCTTTCATGAAGCTTAAGTTATCCTTCATCTGCTCCAGGGTACTCATACCGGAAAGAACCATCTCAATTCCCTCGAATCCGGCCGCAAAACGGATGGCATAGCTTGCAGGACTTCCGCCGTGAAGATCCTCAAGAACTTTTTTTGCCTCCTCAGGAAGGTTTACAAGGCTTCCGCCTTTTACAGGCTCCATAACAAGCACCGGCTTGTTGTGCTTACGACAGACTTAGTAGCATTTTTTACTCTGTACTGCCGGGTCCTCATAATCCAGATAGTTAAACTGGATCTGAACCACTTCGATCTGCGGATACTCGGTAAGGATCGCATCCAGAACTTCTGCTCTGTCGTGGAAGGAAATTCCCACATGTTTTATTTTTCCTTCTTCTTTCAGTGCAAAAGCAGTCTCGTATGCATGGCGCTCTTTAAAGTATTTAAAGATCTCCGCACTCTGTGCATGCATCAGATAATAATCAAAATACTCTACTCCACAGGCTTCCAGCTGCTGCTCAAAAAGCGGACGGATATCTTCCTCTTTCTTGAAATAGAAATTTGTCAGTTTATTGGTAAGAATAAACTCATCTCTTTTATGTCTGTCAGCGAGGCATGTCTTAATAGCTTTCTCACTTTTTCCCTCAAGATAACCATGAGCAGTATCAAAGTAGTTAAACCCATTCTCCAGAAAATAATCTACCATCTGTTTGGTCTGCTCGATATCCACTTCATCACCATTCATTGGAAGTCTCATGTAACCAAAAACAAAATGTTTTTTTGCTCCATCCAGCATTGTTGTATCCTCCTTTTTTGATCTTACATTTTCCGGATAAAAAATTTCTCCGTCGCCCGGTATTTTACACGTTATAACATAATATCAGCGGCAGAAAATCTCCAGCCGCCGATATCCGTATCTATAGTATAAAGTATGAAGTTGACTTTAGGTCAAGTATTTTCAGAAAATCTCGCGTGTATTTCCAATTCCAATAAAAAGTCCCGGAACTGCTGCTGTTTCTGATCTGTTGTTTATATCAGAAATGCTGTTGCAGTTTCGGGATTTTCGGTTTGTTATGTCTTTAAACGCAAATAATATCCGGCTTTTTTAACCGTTATATCTTGTAAAACCAAGGCTTTTCAGAGTAAGATTTACGTTTGACTGTAAAATTTTATTTACTGCATCAAATGTAATACTTGTGAATGTATTCGCCATACTCTGTCTGTCATCGCTTCCTGGTTTATTGGTTCTGGTATTATAAAATTTCAGATTAGAACCATTCCAGGTTGTTGCATCTAATGTTGAAACATATTTATTATTAAATTCCTCACAATAAACCTTTATCTGATCGATTTTTGTTCCTGTTATGTAAATATTTACTTTAGCAATATTATTTATATGACTGATATGAAGTTTAGAATCTGAGCTGGAATAAGTAATCGTTGTGGTAAATTTTGAACTGCTGGTACCAGAAACATAAGTAAGCTTACCACCATTACTCTTAACCGCATTGATCAGCTTCGCATAATTATTCTTAACTGTGGCACTTGCCTCATAAACCGGTTTCTCTTTTACCTTAACTGTGCAGGTGAAGGTACGTCCGCCAAGTTTGGCTGTGATCTTAGCTGTTCCCACTTTCTTTCCGCTAACTTTACCTGTGCTGCTGACTGTAGCAACCTTGGTATTGCTGGAACTCCACTTAGGAGAAATCTTAGCTCCTGTAACCTTCAGTGTGTAAGAAGAACCTGCAAAAACAGATAATGTGCTCTTGCTCAGCTTCAGTGTGCTGATTCCGGCAACAGCGGAAAGACCTGTTTTGTTGTAGCTGCTCATGGTCTTCTTGTTCTTTGTGTAAGCTCTTACTGTGTAAGTATATTTATTTCCTACGCTGACCTTCGTATCGGAATAGGAAACCTTGCTGGCTCCTGCAATATCTTTCAGGTTTACCCATCTACCGCTGTTTGTCTTTCTCATAACACGGTAACCTGCCGCGCCTTTTACAGCACTCCATTTCACAGCTACGGTGCTCTTTCCTACAGCTTTAACGGATACCATCTTCGGTGTTCCGATGGTTGCCGCCTGTACCTCTGTTACAAATCCTGTTCCCGGGATTGCTGCCGGTGCTGCGGTAATGATCATCATTCCTGTCATAATACCGCATAATGCTTTTTTTAAATTTCGCATACGTTGTTCCTCCCATTTCTTTTCCGTACTTCTGTCAGATACAGCGAAAAATATGACAATTATCTCCCTGTTATGATTCGGAAAACATCTGCCTGACTGTGTCCTGACTGTTACAGTAACTTTATCATATTTATCCATATTTATCAACAATAACAGCCAGTAAAAATCCCTTCAACTCTGTCTTACAGCCCATCCCTGTACACACTGTTGATCGTAGCCTGGGCATGTTCCAGCTCTTTCTTCTGGATGATTGCCTCCCGGTCGCTTAAGATCGCCAGCATTTCATCGATCACATCATCCACTCTTGGACTTGTCACCCGGTATAAATATCCCAGCATCCGGGTGGCTGTGTAATCAGTATTCATATGTTTATAGGCGATCTCCCGGCATAACTCATCGGGATAGCCTTTATCCTGAAGCGCTCTGTAAAGCTCATCTGTTCTTGTATCTGCCATATATGCCTGTCATTCCTCTCTTATTTTTTATCATTCCTTTTTGATCATCCACTCACTGATCCTTACCGGCTTTTTTCATTGCCCGGATTCCCCAGATCACGATTCCAAAGCATCCGCCGATGAGGATCCATACCGGCCACATGGGGGCCGGGCTTAAATTCCCGCTTATTCCGGCATACAGACAGACCGCAACCCCTGTAAGCTTCAACATGGACATCATTTTTATTCCGATCTCGTACAGCTGTTCTTTATTTTCCTCTGTTACTTCCACCGGAAAATTGCACCAGTCCTGTGGAATGTTTTCACAGAACATCATAAGTCCCAGGATCAGAAGTGCCAGGATCGGTTCAAAAAATAAAAAGCCCCTCTTTCCATACCGGTTCGGTACCCCATGGAGGTCAAAATGGATCGGTACTCTCTCCGGAAGGCTGCTCCAGACAGCCTGCAGATATATGACATATGCAAAGATCATCAGGAAACAGATCACACTGGTAATGGTCCTCAGCTTTTTTGCAGACATTCGACACACTCCTTTCATCGCAGGATAAATCCATCATTCTCTTTCCTGTATTTTACACACAAATCACCAGTTTGTAAAAGTATTTTGCCAAAAATCCCCTCACAGAGCGCTATCTGTGAGCACTAACAATTGCACACAAAATTTATATATGATAAAATGGACATGTTGTCTAAAACATATTTTAAGAAAGGGAAAGGAATATGTTAGAAAAACTTTTCAAGCTGTCCGCAAACAAAACGGACGCCAAAACAGAGGTTCTGGCAGGTATCACCACCTTCATGACAATGGCGTATATCCTGGCAGTTAACCCGAACATCCTGTCCGCGACCGGCATGGATTCCGGAGCTGTATTCACAGCTACCGCACTGGCAGCCTTCCTTGGAACGCTGCTGATGGCGATCTTCGCCAACTACCCGTTCGCACTGGCACCAGGAATGGGACTGAACGCATACTTTGCCTACACTGTTGTTATCGGCATGGGATACAGCTGGCAGTATGCACTGACTGCAGTTTTTGCAGAAGGTATCGTATTTATTGTTCTTTCACTTACCAATGTACGTGAAGCGATCTTCAATGCGATCCCTCTGAATCTGAAATCCGCAGTCAGCGTTGGTATCGGTCTTTTCATCGCATTTGTCGGATTACAGAACGCCAACATCGTAATCGGCGGTTCCACACTGCTGCAGCTTTTTTCCGTTGACGGATATAACGCAGCCAAGGGCGTGGAGGCTTCCTTCAACAACGTTGGAATCACAGTTATCCTGGCTCTGATCGGTATCATCGTAACAGGAATCCTTGTTGTTAAGAATGTAAAGGGAAACATCCTCTGGGGAATCCTGATCACATGGGGGCTTGGTATTATCTGTCAGTTCGCCGGACTTTATGTTCCGAACCCGGAGATCGGTTTCTACAACCTGCTTCCGGATTTCAGCAACGGACTTTCCATCCCGAGTCTTTCTCCGATCTTTGCAAAACTGCAGTTTGACGGAGTTTTCTCACTGGATTTCCTTGTTATCCTGTTTGCGTTTTTATTTGTAGATCTTTTTGATACTCTTGGAACTCTCGTTGGTGTATCCTCCAAGGCCGGTATGCTGGATGAGAATGGCAAGCTCCCTCACATCAAGGGTGCCCTTCTTGCAGATGCTGTTGCAACAACTGCAGGTGCTGTTCTCGGTACATCCACAACAACTACTTTCGTAGAAAGTGCTTCCGGTGTATCCGAGGGTGGAAGAACCGGACTTACAGCAGTGACAACTGCCATTTTATTTGGCCTGTCCCTGTTCCTGTCCCCGATCTTCCTGGCAATCCCGTCCTTTGCCACAGCTCCGGCACTGATCATCGTTGGTCTGTACATGCTCAGCAACGTCATCAGCATTGACTTCAGCGACATGTCCGAAGCGATCCCATGTTATGTATGTATCATCGCAATGCCGTTCTTCTACAGCATTTCCGAAGGTATCTCCATGGGAATTATCACATACGTAGC
>ENA-OOZA01000873-OOZA01000873.1-human-gut-metagenome-genome-assembly--contig:-NODE-873-length-16618-cov-2.299463_pt1 | contig 16618 bp, 8 predicted proteins | sample MGYA00241703_ERZ501378 | MGnify/ENA primary metagenome ERZ501378 (study PRJEB25962, sample SAMEA2042916) | human gut metagenome | biome: human gut; feature: human-associated habitat; material: faeces...
TTTTTCCGCATCTTTATTGTCCGTTCTGGTATCCATATAATATTCCAGAAGGGAAATCATGCCATCCAGCTTGTTTCCTGAGGAAACACTTGCCGGAACGCTCAGCATATACTGATATTTCGCCAGCATGTTCTCCTGGATCTCCAGCTGATAATGATCCAGCGCAGACGGCAGGAGCATTCCGAAAAACAGCAGCAGATTGGCAAAAATAACGCCCACAAACAACACCAGATAATTGCTGACATTCTGAAAGATCACACGAAGGCGGAATCTGGAAAAGATTTTTATGTCTGCAGGGAATGTGGAGAGAGAGAAGAAAGGGTGACACAGCCTCTGGGACACAGCTGGGAGAAAACAAAAGTAACACCAGCAACCTGTACAAAAGATGGAAAAACGGTATATACCTGTTCTACCTGTGATGAGACAAAAGAAGAAATCACAGAAAAAGCAACTGGACATAAGTGGAATGATGGAGACGTGACAACAGCTCCTACGACAACATCTACAGGCGTAAAGACATTTACCTGTTTAACTTGTGGTGAAACAAAGACAGAAGAGATTGCAAAACTTCCGGAAGAAAGCAAGCCGTCTAAACCGGCAGACACCACTACAGAAGGTAAAAAGGATGACACAAAACCTTCTACAGATAAGAAAGATGACACAAAACCTTCTACAGACAAAAAAGAAGATACACAGCCATCTACAGACAAGAAGAATGATACAAAACCGTCTACAGACAAGAAGGATAACACTACAGTGGTAAATCCTACAAAGCCTGCAAAAAAAGCAGCTAAAGTTGGTACAAAATTTGTTGTAGCAGGTCAGACTTACAAGGTAACAAAAGCAGGAAAAGAAGTAAGTTTTATCGCAGCAAAGAAAAATGCGAAGAAAATCTCCATTCCTGCTACTGTAAAAAGCAAAGGCATTACTTACAAAGTAACATCTATTGCAACAAAAGCTGTAAAGAACAACAAGAAAGTAAAATCTGTTGTTGTTGGTGCAAATGTAAAGAAGATTGCTAATAAAGCATTTTTCAAATGTCCGAACTTAAAGAAGATCACGATCAAGTCTGTAAAGTTTACAAAAAAGAATTTAAACAAAAAGGCTTTTAAGGGACTTCATAAGAAACTGGTAGTTAAGGTTCCTAAGAAAGTTTATGGTTTAAAAGAAGGAATTTTAAAAGAAGGCTTAGTGAAGTAAGGGGAGCAAATAGGTTCCTTAAGAGGCTCATACCTGAAAGGGTATGGGTCTTTTTTTTGTTCAGAATTTTTCACAAAAAACATAACGGCTGAGCTACCAAAAAAAACATATTAGAAAATGTAAGGATTATAAAAAGAACAGAAAGGGGAGAAAACAAATGCGTTTTTATCGATTATCGCAAAAAATACCCTAGTTTTTTGCAAAAGAGAAAAATAAGATTACCGACTGTATATAAGATAGGAAGGAGTGAAAAAATTTGATAGTGAAAAAATGGTTACAGAGACTATTTATCTTTGTTTTTATTTTTGCTTTTGTTTTTGGAGATTTTGCAAATACGGGGGTATTTTCAAAAGGTACGCTGCAGGTACAGGCAGCAGACACGATCAAAGATTACAAAGAAACAGGACATAAACTGCATTCTAACACGGATATGGGAGCAGTAGCGATTGATGAAGTAGGACATAAATCAACGACCCCTTTTCGTAAATTCGTAATGGATGATGCGGATGATGGTAACAAACGTGTCATTTGCGGCTATGCGGTTGGGCGTGGACATCCGGGCGATACTTATACAAAAAAAGTAGTTTTTGCTTCTAACTGGAAATCTACGAAGTCCAATGATGCCGAATTTATCCATAATACTACTGCGATCGCAAAAGGGTTGTGCTGGTTCTATGAAGATGTGAAACCATCTAATGCAACAGAGCGGGAGTCCTATTTTATCCAGACTTATGTCTGGGCTGAGAGTATGGGGAAAAATGTAAAAACCGCTTTGACACAGTTAGCTGCTAGTAAGGGATGGAATTATCAAAAAAAGATATTACCACTTTATAATAAAGTTAAAAAGCGCAAAGTAGAAGGCTATGTTGTTGTATATAGGAATACCAAGTGTAAAGATGGCAACACGATCACGCATCAGCCTTATTTCCGTTGGGTAAAGACGAAACCAGAGTATGATACGGTGACAGCAAAAGAAACAGGAAAAGTATCCAAAGAAGTATCTGTGGAAGTGACCAAGACCGATTCTACTACAAAAAAAGTCGTAAGTGGTGCAAAATTCAAAGCGACAACAAAAGATGTAGATGGAAAAGCCCTTACCGTAAACCTGACTACTGGCAGTAATGGAAAGGCATCCAGTAAGGTCACGAGGACATTTTCTGCACAAAGAAGTGCGGAAAAGAAATATGTGACAAACTGGGATAAGCTTACGGAAAAACAGAAAGAAAAATGTAAAAACGATGGAAACTATCCGGATAAATCATTAGCGCAGGCAGCGGCGAAAAAAGAGTCCGCCAAAAATGCAGCGGATGAAGCGGCAAAAGCCAAAGCGAATTTTTCCGCAGACTGGAAGATTGAAGAGGTCAGCGTACCGAATCATATCATCAAAGTGAATGGAAAAGTAAAATCCGTGACTAAAAAAGAGACGGGAAACACAGTATCGATCAGTTATACCTTCGCGGATACACCAAAGTATGGCTCGATCAGCCTGTATAAGACCTGTAAGGAATCCTATTCCACAGACCTTTCTCTGGAAGGTGCTGTTTATACCGTCTATAATAAATCCAGTTGTGACAAAGGAACCGAAGTCTCTTCCATCAATATCTCCAAACAGACAGAGAATGGAAAGACTGTCTATAAAGGAAACAGTGGAAGATTAACAGCCGGTACATACTGGGTCAAAGAGACATGGGCTCCAAACGGATTTGAAAAAGATCCAGAGGCACATAAATTTATCTTATATGATAATGGGACCAGTGATACCCTGCTGGCAAAAGAAGAAAGTGGAAAGACGATCACTTCCCTTACTTCCAACGAGGAAGCAAAAAAAGGAACCGTGACTATCACAAAATATGTCAATGATCTTGTGAACGAGACGGGGATCAAACCGGAAAAGGGAATCGAATTCACCTTAAAAGCTGTTTCTAAATTTTCAGAAGATACTCCATATACGGATGGTGTGGCAAAGACAACTGCACAAGATGGTACAGCTTCATGGGAAGATGTCCCATATGGCTATTATACCTTGACACTGACGAGCAAAGGACTCCCAAAAAACATGACTAAAGTTGGTCCGTTCTCCCTTCACATTGAAGATGATACGGACGCGAATAAAAATGATATCTATTCTGGCAGGAACATTGTGCTTGGCAAGACATCTGACAGTGGAGAGACCGTGGATGAACTGCTCCCTTGCTCCGTAACCATTCATAAAGTGATGAGCAAGACAGAGTTAAGCGGCACAAAGACATACCATCCGGAAAAAGGAGCGAAGTTTGCGATCTATGATACGGATGGAAACATGATCGGGAAGCCATTTACAACGAATGAAAATGGCTACGCAAAGAGTGCAGCGATTAAAGCGGCAGGAAGTTATGTTTTAAAGCAGATAGAAGGAACCGCTTCCTACAAGTTCATGGAAAATAAGCCATTTACGGTAACAGAAGAAGATCTCGGAAACGAGGATGGGACAGAGACTACGTTCGAATATACCGTAGACAATACCTATCAGGGTGACCGGATCTATCTTGACAAATATAAAGTTGCTTTTGATCAGGACAGGGAAGAATACGATGAAGAGGGACGGACCGTGGAACCGGATGCCGGATTTGCTGTCATGAACGTCTCTTCCATCAGTAAGGCTGACCTTGCTGACTTAAGAGAAAACGGGGAGGACTGGACACAGGAAGAACGGAATGCTTTTGTACAGAAGTATGCGGATGCTGTCCTTGCGACCATGCAGACCGATGAGGCAGGAAAAGCTTCCGTGGATATCGACTGTGTAGAAGATAAGGATGGACGGATGCATTCCGCGATCGGAGAGGACGGTTTTGTGATCGTGCAGACCTCCGGTACCACAGGCTACTACCTGAGCGGACCGATCTTTTCAGCTGACTTAAAGCGGAAGGAGAATGAAGGCTCCACGCAGTGGTCTGGCGAAAAGAACAACTACCAGGAAATCAATTACGGTATCGCTGCTTTTAAGAAGTTTAAGACAAAAGACGAAAAGACCGTGGAACCGGAAGCCGGGGCACAGTTTAAGGTCTTAAAGAACGATGGCACTTACTTAAAAGACCCGGATAAAAAAGAGGTCATCTGTGAAGCAGACAAAGAGGGAAAGGTATCGATCCCATGGCTGCTGCCGGGTGTCTACAGTTTGAAGCAGACAGATGGCTCGAAGTTCCACGAAAAATTAAACGAAGAGAACAATGAGGATGCCGTCTTTGTGGTAAGGGAAGATGACTGTGTTTTCAGTAAAAAAGAAATGACTGCGTTCGTAAAAGGAAACACCCTTACAAAGGAACAGGAAAAACATATCCTTACACTGGGGGATGAGGATGGAAGATATACGGATAAGGAACTTCCGATCTCATTATCCATCGAAAAACATTCCACCCATACTGGCGTTTTATTAAAAGATGCCGAATTTACCCTGTATCAAAAAGAGGGAGATAACTGGAAAGAACTTGGAAAATACTACACAGGAGACGGAAAAGACGGGACCGAGATTGGAAGAGTGACGGTAAAAGGGCTTTCCTTTGGTACTTACAAGATCAAAGAAACAAAAGCACCGGCTGGGTATCTCTTAAGTGAGGAAGATACCGGCAAGGATTCCTCTGACCCGGATTTCCCTTATCAGGAAAAGGTCATCACGATCGATGCAGACCATGTGGCAGAAACGGATGGAGAAATCGTTTTCCGTGCCAACAAGAGCAACGCGGACAGTGCCTACAGCAGATTTAATGATTCTCCGATCTACGGACGTATCCGTATCAATAAGACAGGAAATGTTATGACAGGCTATGCTTCCGGTACAGAAGAGTTTACTTACAAAGATACCGGAGTAGCTGGAGCCGTCTATGCATTATATGCCGGGGAGAACATCATGGATGATGCCGGAAATGTGATCTGGAAAAAAGATGAAAAGATCGATGAGGTCACAACAGACAGCAAGGGCTATGCCGATTTTACAAACAAAAAGACAAGCTACACGAAGAACTTCTTCATGGGGCATTACTATATCAAAGAGACAAAAGCACCGGACGGTTTTGATGTCGATACGGAGACACACGAAGTCGTTCTCACATGGGATGCCGGGGCAAAGGACCTTGATATAGGTTCCTGGCAGCCGGACGATGAGAACTTTAAAGAACAGCCAAGCCACGGGGATTATTTCCTTTGTACAGGTGAGCAATTAAATCCTTATATCGTCAACGCCCAGAAAGTGATCTTTACTTATGAAAAAGCACCAGCAAGTGCCAAAGCGGTCTATGATGTCTCCGCAGACAGGGTAGGGACAAAAGCCAACCCGACCCCAGCCGACAGCAAGAGTACGGTCGTGTTATGGCAAGACCCGGAGGATGAGGGTACGTTCTACGTTTCCACGCAGACAACAAAACAGGAAGTGAAGTTCAACAAGATCTCTTCTTCCATGTTCTACAAGTGCCAGAAGCTGCGGAGTGTCATCTTTCATCATGTCGATACGTCAAACATGATTCATGCAGACAAGATGTTTTCTTACTGCACAAAGTTAACGTCATTAAACCTTTCAAACTGGGAGACAGGCAGCTTAAACTCTACGGTAGGGATGTTTGCTAACTCCGGTGTGTTAAAGAAGATCTATGTTGGGGATACCGACCAGAAAGTACCAAATACCGAGCCGATAGAGACAGGGATCTATACCGTACCAAAACAGGAATTCTACCTCTACACAGACCCGGATACGGAAGATGAGGAAACATTAGCAGCAAGAAAACTTACAGCAGACAGTTTTAACTATGCGTTATGTTACAGTGATGGCGAGGGTGAGAGCATCACAGACTTAACAGATGATGACATCGCATCCATCAGTCCAGAGTACCCGACCTTTGCCGATGACAAGAGTAAAAGATCTGGAAAACTGGAAGTTACGATCCAGTTAAAGGAGAGCAGCCCATATTATGCAAAGGCGGAAGATGGCGGGGAAGGACATCCGGGTATCTTAAAAGTCACGATCGATGTCAAAGATCCAGCTACTTTAAAGCTTGACCCGAAAGTGGACGAACACCCGGAGACAGAGGCGGATGTGGAAGATACACAGAGATCCATCTCCTTATCCCTCTTAAAGATCGATGCCGCAAAGAAAGGGGCAGCGGATGCCGAAGATTCCGGTCTGTCTGCTACGTTTAAAGTCTATGCAGCAACGGACTTAAAGAGTTATGACGGCAAGACCATCATCAAAGAGGGTGACTTTATCAAGACTATCAAAAGTATCGACAAAGATACGGACGATGGCGGACGTGCCGGTATGGACAAGCTGCCGATCGGATATTATACGGTAAACCCGGATGCGAAGAACTTATACAAGATTGTGGAAGTGATACCACCAAGAGGTTACTCCTTATATCCACAGGAAGAAAAGAACACAGCGTATATCCCGAACATCGATTACTTAAACTTAAGCAGCAACGAGGTTGTATCAAAAGTCAATGCCGCTAACCCAGATACCATCTCAGCAACCTACAATCTGGCAGAAAATACGTATACCTTTGCCCTGACATTCTCGGATATCAAGACACCTACGATCACGAAGAATTGGGGAGAAGAAAAGACACAAGGGTTTGTTAAAGAAGAGGATCGACCAGATTCATTAACGATCCACATGTATACGGATAAAGAAAAGACAAACTTATATAAGACTATCACACTGACAAAGGAAAAAGATTGGATCTACGCGTTTGACGATAATATCGACTTAAGCAAGTATTATTACGAGGAAGTCGTACCGGATGATGCGGTCTGGAAAAAGGATACCAGAGAGTATGAAGATGGTTACTTTAAAGACGGTGAGACAAACTGTGTGACATTCTACAACTGGGAAGAGACACCAAGTGATGAACCAGTCATCCCATCCGTTACCAAGTATTGGGAGGATAATGACAATGCACCTAAGAAGAGACCAAAAGAAATTAAGGTTAACTTGCTGCAGAATGGTATAGCAATAAGAACAGAATATCTTAATGAAGAAAATAACTGGACTTTTACTTTGCCAGAAGATAAGGCTTTACCAAAATACGATGATGTCGGCAAAGAGTATGTTTATACATGGGAAGAGGATACGTCCGGCTTACCAAAGGACTATGAACTGACAGATACCAAGACAACCACTTCATCTGACAGCCAGTACACGTATATCCATACCGACCTGAAGAATACATATGCACAGTATACTTCCGCACAGATTGCCAAGTCATGGAATGATGAGGAAAACCTGTATAACCTCCGTCCGGATTCCGTAACGGTTCATTTATTAGCTGACGGGGAGCGGGTAGAAAAGCTGACATTAGAACAGAGTGATGGAACGACAACAGATATCACCGATGGAAATGTCGTATTATCTGAGGAGAACAACTGGTCAGCAAAAACGATCAACCTGCCGAAGTATAAGGGTAGCCAGAAGATTGAGTATACATGGGAAGAAGAAGATGTACCAGACTACGAACTATCCTCCAACGTTACTGTTACAAAAGATGCCGATTCCGTCACAGAGCGGACAGAAACATCGCTGATCAATAAGAGCAACCCGCGGTTAGGCTCCGTTTCCGTATCCAAGATGATCCCGGTCGAGTCTTTAGATCTCCGTCATGGCGATCTGAGCTTTACTTTTACAATCACTGGAGAGACGGTTCATGAAAAAGAGTATACGGATAAACAGACCGTGACCTTTACCAAAAATACGGTATCCGATGAGGATAATGTCATAACAATCAATGGAAAAAAATATCTGGTTCTGTTCGTATCCTTTGACGACCTCGACTGGGGAGACTATAAGATCACGGAATCGGGTTCAGAAAGCCGGTATGAGTTTAATAAGATCTCTGACCTTGAAAATGCGACAGCCGGTAAGGAGGAAGATGGCACACCATATATCGCCTTTACGGTAGATAAAGACCATCAGGAATTCGGAGGTACGTTTGAAAACGCAGCGATCTCATCCAGTATCAAGGTCATCAAACGTGGAAACAGCAAGACGAAGAAGTTAAAGGGAGTCACCTTTAAGATCGAAAAAATCCTTGCTGATAAGAAGACCGAACTGGTTGCTACAAAAGAGACCGATGAGAACGGAGAGATTCTGTTCGATAACCTCGACCCGGGCGATTATGTCCTTACTGAGACAAAGACTCTTCCAGGCTACACACTGATGAAAGATCCGATCAATGTTACCGTGCCGATGGCACTGACTACAAAAGAAGCTGAAGATATGAAAGCAGATACCTCAAAAGGAAAATACGATAAAGCAAAAGACCTGTATTACTTCTACGATCTGACTTATGACGTGGATAATGAAAAAACTCCAACTCCACCACTTACCGGTGGATTCGAGAACTGGTTATCTTATCTGCCAATCGTATTGGCGATGGCATTGTTTATCGGATTAGGTATTTATCAGATGAAAAAGAGAAACAAGTAAAATAAGAGCGATGGAAAGGGCGGTTATGAACCGTCCTTTTCCATATTAATAGAAGAAAGGAGAAAATCATGATGTTTTTAACACAAATAAGTGGAACTGTGTTACAATCGTTAAGATTAAGTGACACAGGAGGAATTATTATGAAGGCAACTATTATATCAGCGGTAAGTACAGGATTAATAGCTGGTGTATTTGGTATAATTAGTGTTTTAATAACAAATTATTTTACAAACAAAAATCAATTAACAGATTTAAAAACGAATCTTTCCAGAGACCATGCAGACTTATCGAAAGAACATACTGGTTTATCGAAAGAACATACTGGTTTATCGAAAGAACATGCTGCTCTGGAAAAACAGCTTTCGGCGGCACAAACAAGGCTCGATCATCTTCATGATGAGTCAATCCGGATGGAAGGTTTTCGGAAAGACGTAGAAAAACAAGGGGTTGATGTTACAGCCATAAAGGTTGGTATTGATGCATTAGCTCAGAAAAATGGGGAAAATATAGATCGTGTCCGAGACTTAACACGGGATTTGGCAAAGTCAGAACAGAAACTCGTAAGAACAGAACTAGAACTTGCAGATACCAGAAATGAACTACAAGATTATAAACAGGAGCTGGCTCAATCCCAAAGAGAGAATCAACAGTTAAAACAGCAGATCTACAACCTGCAGCATCCACAACAATCATGGGATGAGCCAGAACGATAAAAAATAAATGAGGCTTACATCTTCGGATGTGAGTCTTTTTTTATGAAAAGAATCCGATTCCATGATAGTAAGCATAAGATGTGTGCTTTAACTCCACAGATACATGAGTGTTTTCTTATCACAGATATAGTTGTGATATAATTACACTCATATATCTGTGAAATTATTACACACATATATGTATGTTTTATTACACAAAATTAATGCCAGCATATTTGTAGAGTATAAAGAAAATGGTGGTGATACACCGGCGGGCAACTGAAGCTGACCGCGGCTTCTTTACGAGGCTGTAGTACACCTCGCTGGAGGAACACATACCCCCTCTATCCCCTATAATATAAATAATTGAATTTTGCTCATTCCATCATACTAATATAAGGAAGAAAATTGGATGATAAGATAAAAATGGTTTATACAGAAAAATAACAAAAAGCATTTTTATGATATACTATTGTTATAAATATAAAACAAGGAGGATTAATTTATGAGGATGAGGAAAAACGATGGTTGATTCCATTGTTGGTACTGTTTATCGGTATTATTCTACCAATAAAAACACATGCAATGGAATTAAAAGATACGGATGAGAGTGTTACTAAGACAAGTTCTTCGCATATATGTAAAGATAAAAAAATGAAAGGAGAATTCTTATGGAAAATACTTTATCTTTATTGGACGAGAAGACCCAGTCGTAGCTATGCTAAGGCTGGGATGAATCGTCCAGCTGGCGTTAAGACAGCCCATTCTTGCGGACATACTTCCTCTTAGGCTGTCCCTGCTTCTTGATATACTCTTCGATCACTTCCAGGTTTGCTCCACCCGTACTGCCCAGGTAATAACTGTCTGTCCAGAAAGAATCTCCCCACAGATATTCTTTAAGATGGTCTTTATATTTCTTACGTACCTGCCTTGCACTGACCTGTTTCATCAATCCGATATATCTTGCCAGCTCCTTATCCGGCGGCAGGCTGAACAGCAGGTGCAGGTGATCCCTATCTGCTTTTCCCTCGATGAGTTCTCCACCCCAGCTTTCCAGGAGGTGACGCATCTCGTCTAACAGAAAATCTGCGATCTCGTCTGTAATGCACGGTTTACGGTATTTTACAACAAAGACAGCGTGATAGGATAAACTCCATACACGGTGACGTTCTCTTCTAATCTTCATGATCCTTGATCCCCTCCCACGAAAATATGTTCTTTTTATATTGATAGGTTATCTATTTTATGGTATAATTATAGCATAAATAAAGAATATTAACAATCGTATGGTTAACTGGAAAGGAGTCAGGCTATGGAGTATAAAAGTACATTTACAATCCCCTCCGTAAGGATATACATGGATGAATTATCTTCTGCAGAGCAGGATATGGTCCGGCTGACTTTTCTCCGGTATAACCGCATGAAGGAATGGTATTATAACCAGTCTTATAATGAAAAATATCTGGGGATTCCTTTTGCCGTAGATGGAAAGACAGAGACCGCTCTTCTCAAAGAACATTACCGTGCGTTGTACGGAGGAAAGCTGTCTGATTATTATATCACATCCTTATTTTCTTCTGTCAATGGAATGAGGAAATCCCAGAAGGAGTTAATAAAGCTTGCGGAGCAGGAACGGATGCAGCGGCAGAGAACCGCCGGGAGAAAGCAGATTCCTTAAAAGAACGCCTTGTGTGGATGCAGGCAGGGAAAGACTGGCTGAAAGCCTTTGGGCGGTATCTTGCCGGGAAAGGTGCGGAACCGAAAGCCCCGTCTGTACAAGAGCAGGGATTCACTTATTCTGGCGGAAAACTTTTCTATCGTGGGAAAAAGAACCAACTCATGGAAGAAGATCCTTTTGTCTATGAACGGGAACTGGAGAAGCGTATCCGGCAGACAAAAGCCCGTATCGCGCAGATCGGGGATAAGATCCGCCGGACAGATGAAGAAGCTGGCAGGATTCCCTCCCGCATCACCTTTGGTTCTAAGAAACAGTATAAGAAGAAAGACACCCTTTCCCTTACAGGAAAAGATTTGGAAGCATGGCACCAGGAGCGTGACTTTGCGAGAAACCGTATCGTCAACTTCTCCGGACGGGCTGTTTCTCCAGATGGGAATTACCTCTGTAAATATGATCCAGAGAGGCACACTCTGGAAGTAACAATGATCAATGGAGAGAAAATCCTGTTCCATGAAGTTCATTTTCCTTACCGTGGAGAAGAATTAGGACAATACCTCAAAGACCGGAAAGGCTCTGTTGGCTATATGATGGAGCGCAAGAAAGACGGGAACGGCAGGGAATATCTTATCTTTAAGGCAACCCTGACGGTGAAAAAAGAAAGCCTTAATCATAGTACATCCGATGGAGTCTTCGCTTACGATTTTAATTATGACCACATCGCATGGGCAGATGTTTCGTCAAATGGAAACCTCATCAAAGCAGGGGTGATCCCATTTACACTGGACGGGTTATCATCTGGTCATGCAAAAGAAGTCTTAGGCGTGGCAGTAAAAAAGCTGGTTGCTCTTGCTACGGACAGAAGGAAACCAATCGTCCGGGAAGACCTTGATTTTGTAAGGAAGAAGAGGCAGATGGAATACCGGGAAAAGAGGCAGAACCGGAAGCTTTCTGCCCTTATCTACAGTAAGGCGGCCGCTATGGTAGAAGCAAGGGCATTTCGGGAGGATACCGTGGTACTTAAAGTAAACCCGGCATATACCAGCCTTATTGCCAAGGTCAAATATATGAAGTTAAAGAATCTGTCTATTCATTGTGTCGCAGCTTATGTAATCGGGCGAAGGGGGATGGGATTTTCGGAAAAACTGCCATCTTATCTCAACCATCTTGTACCAAAAACACGGAAGAACCGCTGGAGAACCGTCTTTACCCACGCAAAAAAGGCGGGTTCTTCCTACTTCCGGGAGGATCTGCCTGTATGGGATAAATGGAAACAATTTGACGCCAATGTACATAACTATAACGAAAACTATGCTTTGTGGAAAGAATCCTATTCCATGCAATAAAACTTTATAACTGTTCACTTATATATATGTCACTGAAAACATGGAGCCTGCTGTACCGCTCTCTCGTTTTTCCCCAAGGTTAGGGGACTGGCCGATGGACGCGGCAGGCTCCCAACAGGAGGAAGCAGATGCTGCAGAGCCGGAAAGCTGGACCCATAGACACGAGCTAAATCCTGTAAACCCCGTAGATTGTAAAGCCGGGGGTTCTCTCTGGGAAAAGATTGCCCTGCAATTTTTTTTCAGATTGAATCCATGTCGTAACTATCGCAGATAGTTAAGGCATGGTAGTTCAATTTGAAGATGATGACAGGAAAGACACATCTTGCCGGGAACAATGAAAGTACAAGGCTGGACAATTTAAGGGATATTCTTAAATATTGCAAGGGGTTTCCTCATTTTGTGGATGAGATAAACGCTGCTTCTTTTACACGAATCACAAGCTTAATCAAAGACGAGTCAGCTTGTGAAAAAGTAAATCCAGAGTCAATGCCTGTTATTGTCATGGCAGGGAATGATTTGAAAGAGCCAGATGAAAAGGTTAGAAAACGTATGGTATTTTTCAGAGTTAACGCTTCTTTACCAAGTACTGTTGATCAAAATGGACTTCGTACTGCAAGCAATACAATCCTCAGTCGAATAGGAACGGCATTGTACCGGGAATATCTTGGACGGATGATGACTGCTGTAACAAATTTGATAGAATTTATTGATGAAAAAAAGCCGCAGGAAACAAATGATATGTGGTATCCAGACCTTGTAAATATTTCATCTAAGATTTTAATTGAGATATTTAAAGAGAATGGATATAATATCCCTAGTTATATGAGAGAACTGGAATGGAACAAGGACTACTATGGGGCAAATTATATCGCAGAAAACACGATCCGGTCAATTAGAAAAGAATATGAGGAGAACCCAGGTGCCTTTGTGATCGGACGGGATACTGTAAAGATTGAAGCTGGCGGTGCAGATGCTATAAAGAAGTTTAAGTCATGGGAAAACACACTACCGGCAGAAATGAGAGCAAAATCAAGTCAGATGCGAGATGGTTCTTGTTTTATCTCGATGAATCGTAAAGAGTTGGAAGATAGACTTGGTTTTAAGTTAAAAAAGAATCATATTCTTTCTTTTTTCAAGAACAAATGAGGGATTTAAATGAAATTATCTATATATCATAAAACAATAGAGGATATTTCCGTATTTGATGAAATAATGAGCCTGTATGCGCAGGAAGCAGATGATGTCCAGATCCTTTCTGAAAATAGAAGGTCCTATCGAGGATTAGAACAATTACTCTTAGAAATTGATACAGCTACAACGGTAGTGTCCGTATCGGACTTGTCTTCGCTGGGTCTTACAACAGAAGATATCTTGAATAGATTGAACTGGTTCATTTCTCACAATGTATGTTTATTCATTTGCAAGTACTCTACGACTTATGAATATGGCATGATACAGCCTATGAATAAAGCCGTATTGACAACTCTGTTACAGTCGATATTAAATACACATAAGAATATTGTAGAGATTCCACGTAATAAACGAAATAATTCTGGTAGAAGTAAAATAGCTTTTCCGAATGGATGGGATGAATTATATGAAGAATGGGAAAATAAGAAGATTACTTCGAAAGAGTTTATAAAGCAGAGTGGATTAAAAAAGGCGACATTTTATAACATACTTACAGAGTACAAAGCAATGCTTAAAGAGCAAAGTGATTATTTAAAGAAATATAGGTGTGGAAAAAGGAGTGGATAAAACAACAGATTTATAATCTGCAGCCTCCACAACAATCATGGAATGAGCCGGAACAATGAGAAATGAGACTCACATCTTCGGATGTGGGTCTTTTTTAAAGAATTCAATTCTTTTTCTTATAAAAATTCGGCAGAAATATGATATGATAAAAATAATGATATAAAAAACTTAAGAAAGGAAGATTTTATGAGAAAAAAGATTTATGGGATAGCCACTGCATTGACACTTGCAATGGGATGCAGTCTATTTATGACGTATCCGGTACAGGCAGCGGAAACGCAAGATGTACAACAAGAAGAAAGTGATTATTTTACTCTGCCAAACGGAAAGAAATTTTTAGCAATTAGAAAATTAAAAAATGGTAAAACAGTAAAGTTTTATGATTTACATGCATATTCAGATGGAAAAGCAGTTTATGGGAAAGCAATATATGATGGAGAAGAATTTCAGGTAAGAAATTTTGATTTGGAATTAGATAAGGGAGATTTTGAAAATCCAGGCTATAAAGAAAATGATAAAAGTACTCAAATATTTAGTGCATTTGGAAAACCCGAAACCTACTTCCCAGCTCTGACAGCAACGAAAAAAGTAAATGACCTGATCAACACCTACAAAGACCCAAGTAAGCACCTGTTGTCGGAAAAAGTGGATAAGACAACAACAGTTTACAAGGAGATGGAGGCAGCGGCAAAAGAGGTTACTAAAAATTGTAAGACGGATTATGAGAAAATCGTGACTATCTGTGATTATGTGGGGAAAACGATAAAATATGATGTTACAAAGCGACATACAAACTGGACAATGACGCAAGCTTGGACAAATAAGTGTGGTGTATGTGGACAGATGGCTGAGATCATGGAACGTATGGTGCAGATATTAGGAATTCCTGCTTGTTATGTATCCAATGAAGATCATGCCTGCAATATTTCCTATGATAAAGATACTAAACAATGGGTATACAGTGATCCGACCAGTGGTGTACCAAACTTTAATGTATACTCAAGAGCCGGTAGTGATTGGTTTAAGATAGATGATGTTAGTGGTTTAAAGAAGGATAACAATTACTTTAAATTATATTATAACTGGCCAGAAAAGACAGCGGATGCAGAATATGATGACTGGGATTTAACGGATCGATGGGCTATTTCACTGCAAGGCAAATATTATACAGAGCCGATGGATGTTGTTGTTGATATGCCTGAATTAGATGGTATTCCGCTTAAATTGATCAGCAGTGGAGCATTTTATAATAATGCAATGGTTACTTCGCTCACTGTAAAAAATCCAATAGAGAGAATTGCATATAGGGCTTTTTGTAATGCTTCTAATTTGAAAAATGTTACTTTTTATAACAAGGGTGAGGGAATTGATTTTATTGATACATTAGCCTTTTCTGATTGTCGATCATTGGAGAGCATCGATCTGTCAAACTCCAGTATCACCGAGATACCAGAGAATGCTTTTTCTAACTGTACCTCGTTAAAGACCGTAAAACTTCCATCTACGGTCACAAAGATAGCAGATGATGCGTTTGCAGACTGTAAGAAGTTAGAGGAGATACAGGGACTTTCTAACTGTAAGATCAGTGAGATCGGAAAGGATGCATTTGCTGGATGTTATAATTTAAAGACGTTTGATATTTCCTCTGCTACGATCACATCTTTGCCGGATACGATATGCAGCAACATGTATGCGCTCACAAGTATCCACCTGCCAAAGACATTGACTTCTATCGGAACAAGTGCTTTGGAAGGATGTAAGAAATTAGAAGAGATCACCGGAATTTCTGATTGTAAATTGACTTCTATCGGAGCGAATGCGTTCGCTTCCTGCAGTGCATTGAAAGAAGTAGACCTGTCTAAGAGCAGCTTTACGGCACTTCCGGCTTCTGCTTTTGCAAAGGATACCGCTTTAACATCCGTTAAATTACCGGATAGCCTCACGGAAATCGGAGAAAAAGCGTTTGTTGGCTGTGGAGCTATGGAGAAGATCGACCTTAGTAACACAAAACTGACCACGATCGGAAAGAATGCGATGGCAGAAATGAATGATCTGATGTATATCAACCTGCCGGATACTGTAAAAAACGTGGGGCAGAGTGCCTTTGACATCTCCGTACCGCTGGATTCGAGTGATACCGCATTCATGCCAACCATTATATCAGAAAACGTCAACCCTTTGGATGTCGGTTATACCGATAACAACATCTCTCCATGGAAGAGACGGCAGGTCATCTTCCGAGATAATGCTTTTACTGTCCGTTTTGACGGAAACGGGTCCGATGGTACGACCGCAAACGAGCCATTCTTTGGTTATGTTGGCACGAAAGTGACGATCCCTGCCTGTAAATATAAGAAAAAAGGTTATCTGTTTACCGGCTGGAACACAAAGAAGGATGGCAGTGGCACGGCATATAAAGCAGGAACAAAGACAGCGGATACTATCTCTGTCCTCTATGCACAGTGGAAAAAAGCAAAATTCAAGGTCACATTAAGTTTCC
>ENA-OOZA01000877-OOZA01000877.1-human-gut-metagenome-genome-assembly--contig:-NODE-877-length-16571-cov-4.235711_pt1 | contig 16571 bp, 7 predicted proteins | sample MGYA00241703_ERZ501378 | MGnify/ENA primary metagenome ERZ501378 (study PRJEB25962, sample SAMEA2042916) | human gut metagenome | biome: human gut; feature: human-associated habitat; material: faeces...
TGGGATCTACTGACCGATCTTGCTGTTTATTCACTTGCACAAAACATAACGCCAGCCTTAAATCAACGTTCCTTGTCCGTCAGCTCAAACCTGATACTGTGCAGGTCAAGCCCATTCTGCGCAAAGTATATCCTGAAAGTTGTGAAGCGTGAGAACATAGGCGTTTCCTTTTCCATTGAAACAGCCTTGCCACCAGTACCGTTGAACGTGAACGTACCCACCGCAGTTCCCATGCTGAACAGCGTCATAGGTATCTGCGCAAGCTCACTCTGCGTAGAACTTGCCGTAACTATCACCCTGTAAATACCGAAGTTTGACAGGTCAAGAGCAAAGCTATAAGAAGTGCCTTTCTTTGTGTCAACATCACTAAGGTCAAGAGTTATGTCACGGTCTACCTTATAAAACTGTACAGGCTTGTCGTCCTCCTGCTCCTCGTCCTCTCGGTTTATCACCTTGACAGTATCTCCTATACCCTCCGCACGCTTAAGAGCATTAGTGTGAAGAAGAAATCCGCATATGTTCGCCGCATTTCTCTGAAGCTCACACCTCTCTATACCGCCATTTTCAAGGGCAACAAGCGTGTTGTCGTCATTCTTTTCTCCGTCAGGACAAACCATGTAAACATCGTTCTGCGCCCTAGCCATAGCTGCAAGATCCGTCTTGTCAGGCTCTTTTCCACGAACGTTTATGTTCGCCCACCAGTCCGTCATGGTGAAGCCCTTGAAGCCCCATTCCTCACGAAGTATCACTGTGTTAAGGTCAAAGTTTCCTGCCGTCCACAAGCCGTTTACTATGCCATATGTGGTCATAACAGAGGAAGCTCCTCCCTCTTTTACCGCTATCTCAAAACCCTTTAGATATATCTCCCTGAGTGCTCTTTCCGATACCACCGAGTCGATAAAATGCCTGTTTGTCTCACGATTGTTCGCACAGAAGTGCTTTATCGTACCTGTCACCCCTGCACCAGCCATGCCCTTTAACTCAGCCGCCGCCATTTTGCCCGTAAGAAAAGGATCTTCCGAGAAATACTCAAAGTTTCTGCCGTTCAAAGGGTGTCTGTGAATGTTCATTCCAGGGCCAAGCAGACAATCCACCTTGTTAGCCGCCATTTCAAGCCCCATAAAAGTGAAAAGCTCACTTGTAAGCTCCTTGTTGAACGAAGAAGCTATCATAGTACCGTTCGGCAGGCTGAAAGCCTTTGTGCCGCAGTCAAGTCTCATGCCCGACGGACCGTCCGAACAGCAGCCAGCAGGTATGCCAAAGCCATTGAGATTTTCCGACACTCCCCCGAACGCCGATGCCGTACCAGCCGTGACCCTAGGGCTTCCCATGCCCTCGCCCCTTATAATGCAGGAAAGGTCATAGTCTGAAAACTGTGCAATAAATTCGTCCATTGTGTTCTTGCCGTTCTTAACGTCCCAAAGCTTTATGCCCTTGTCACCAGTGTATGCTATCTCTTTCGGAAGCTTCTCCAAACGCCTTGCACTTTCGTCTACCTCAGATACAGGCACAGCCTCTCTGCCAATGCTGAAAGCTCCGCCCTCGCAAACAGGCTTTATCCTCTCAAAACTCTCCACAGGAGCAAGCGACTGAGTGAGCCTTTCTGTTACCAGATCCTCACCCTGCTCAAAACTGCAAGCATATTCCGCACTTCTCACGTCACTACCCACATAGAATTTATATTCCCCTGCTTCAAGCACATAGCATGACTTGTTGCCCGTCACACCCGAATCGTCATAAGAAGCAAGCTTTGCGATATCCACTGCTATCTCAACCACCTGCTCTTCCTGCGGTACAAGCTCCCTGGTCTTTTCAAAGCCGCAAAGCACTCTCGCCGCCTTGCCGAGCCTTCCCTGCGGAGCTTCGCAGTAGACCTCTATTACCTCTTTGCCCTTGTAAGAACCGATATTTTTCACTGATACAGAAAGCTTCACAGCCCCCTCTGTTATCTCAGCCTTTTCCGTCTTTACCTCAAACTCAGTGTATGAAAGGCCAAATCCGAACGGATAAAGCACCTTTTCTTTAGCAAAAGTCTCAAAATAGCGATATCCCACATAAATATCCTCAGCGTAAATATCCCTGTTTTCCTCCCTGCCGAAATTAGCGTCCGAAGGGTAGTCCGACGCCTTGTATGCGATAGTGTCAGGAAGCTTTCCGCTTGGGCTGACCTTTCCTGTCAAAACGTCCGCCGTACCCTTTCCGCCTGTCATTCCCCCCTGCCAAACATAAAGCACAGCGTCAGGGGCAATTCTGTTTATGTCGGTCATATCAATGATATTTCCCACGTTGAGAAGCAAAACAACCTTCTTGAAATTCTCCCTCACCACCGTGAGCATAGCTATCTCGTCATCGCTTAGCAAATAAGAGCCTGCCTCCAGCCTGTTGTCCTGCTCCTCGCCTGCCGTCCTGCCTATTATCACAATGGCAGTTTCACAGCTTTTTGCAGTTTCTTTGACAAGCCCCTCGTCAAGTGGCATCTCTTTCTGCGACCAAGGCTCTCCACCCCAGCCCTCGCCTAAGTCGAATGGGTTTTCCTTGTCCCATTTTCTGTATGTGTCAAGAAGCTTCTCATTGACTTTTATGCCGTTATCAATAAGCCCGTCCAGAATGTTCACTACCTTAGTAACGTTCACCATTCCTCCTGAGCCTGTTCCGCTTTTATAATAATGAAACTGTATGCGTCCGAAAACAGCCACCTCTTTGTCTGTATCAAGAGGCAGAGCATTATTTTCATTTTTGAGCATAACGATTCCCTCAGAAACCATTTTCGCCGCAGTATCAAGATATTTGTTCCAATCAAGTATTCTTTCCATAGCTTTCACCTTTCCAAATTTTCTATTGAATTTCAAAGTGTATTATAGCACAACCCTCCCACCTATTCAATAAAGATACTATGAACAATGGGTTTACTTTTTATATAACATATCCTGTCCTCAGGAAAAATATTGCACAATGTGTTTATTTGTGCTATAATGAGTATATATGACTGCACCGCACGCTTCTTGTTCGGTGTTCCTTATTAAAAAAATTATTATCGGAGGGGTAAAAGTGGATAATATCGTCACTGTCGGCGGACACATAAACGCATCTATAAACTTTGCCATGCAGCAAAACTATGTCCCTGTCATAAGAAGTCTGGTAGTAAACAACAACTCAGAAGAAGCCCTTGAGAATATCAGCCTTAAAATAACCTTTGAGCCTGAGTTTGCAAAGGAATTTACATATTATATCGGCTCTATCCCCGCAAAAAGTTCTGCCGAAATATCCCCCGTGAGGATATCTACCAACACAGATCTTCTTTTCTCTCTTACAGAAAAAATGGTGGGCAATATCACCATTGAGGTGCTTCAAAATGATGAAAATATCTTCACCTATCAGAACACTATAGAGCTTCTCGCCTGCGATCAGTGGAGCGGTTTGAACATAATGCCTGAGATGATAGCCGCATTTGTTACGCCAAATCACCCTGCGCTCTCCCCAGTCATTCATGACGCTTCCACGTTCCTGAAAAAGTGGAAAGGCGACCCCTCTTTCACAGGCTATCAGACCAACAACCCAAACAACGTGAAGCTTCAAATGGCAGCAATTTTTGCCGCCCTCGTCCAGCAGAAAATAGTCTACAACGATCCCCCTGCAAGCTATGAGGTCATAGGTCAGAGGATACGCCTGCCGCATAAGGTCTTGGAGCAAAAAATGGGTACTTGTCTTGACCTTGCGGTGCTTTATGCCGCCTGCCTTGAAGCGGTTGGACTTCACCCTCTGCTGTTTTTCATGACAGGTCACGCATTCTGCGGCTGTTGGCTTGAAAACGAAACTTTCGCAGATTGTTGCGTTGACGATGTTTCCGCCATTGAAAAGCGCATTGCAGAAAATGCCGAAGAAATGCTCCTTGTGGAGTGTACAGACTTTGTTGACAGCAACGTTCACGATGTCGAGCGTTTCGACCATGCCATGAAACACGGCAAAGACCATATAAGCAACATGGAATTTCAATGCGTCATAGACATTATCCGTACCCGTGGAAGTGGCATAAGACCTATCCCACTGCGTCCCGAGCAAACCTATTCAGGTCTGCAGCTTGCCGAAGAATCCGACAAGCCAAAAGAGATTCTCGCCCCCTCCGAGCTTAACAGCTCGCTTCTTGGCAAAGTGGCAGAGGGCAACGATAAACCCGTCACAAAAATGCGCATATGGGAAAGAAAGCTTCTTGATTTCAGCCTGCGAAATTCTCTTTTGAACTTCCGTGTCACAAAGAACACCATGCAGCTTATGACCGCCGACCTTGGAAAGCTTGAGGACGAGCTTGCAAGCGGAAGTGACTTCCGTATCATGGAAATACCTACCGAGTGGACAGTTTCCACTCGTGACGCAAAAATATTCGCTATCGAGAACGAAAAGGACCTTGTGACAAATATCGCCGAGAACGAGTTCAAAAACAACCGCATAAGAACTTTCCTCAGCGAAACTGACCTTGACTCTGCCCTGAAAAACCTCTACCGCTCCGCAAAGGTGAGCATGGAGGAAAACGGCAGCAACACCCTTTTCCTCGCTCTGGGACTTCTCCACTGGTATGAAAGCGACCTTTCCGAAAAGCCACGCTATGCCCCTTTGGTGCTTATCCCTATAGATATCGTCCGCAACACACGCAATAAGGGCTATATAATAAGGAGCAGACAGGAAGAAACTCAGATAAACGTCACGCTTCTTGAATATCTCCGCCAAGACCACGGCATAAGTATCACAGGTCTTGACCCTCTCCCACTTGACGAACACGGCATTGACCTGCCACTTGTTTTCAATACTATCCGTCAGGCGGTTATGGGCAAAAAGCGTTGGAATATTGAGGAATATGCCTTTATCGGTCTGTTCTCGTTCAGCCAGTTCGTAATGTGGAACGACCTTCGCAACCGCTCAAAGGAGATAAGCCAAAACAAGGTTGTGTCCAGCCTTATGGCTGGTTCTCTCACCTATGCCCCCGAGGATATAAGCATAACCCCTGAGAATATAGATTCCGACCTTGACCTTGAAAACATGGCAGTGCCAATGAGTGCAGACTCCTCACAGCTTGCCGCCATTGCCGCAGCAGGAAGCGGACAAAGCTTTGTCCTCCACGGCCCTCCGGGAACAGGAAAATCTCAGACTATCACAAATATGATAGCAAATGCCCTCTACAATGACAAGTCTGTGCTGTTCGTTGCAGAAAAAATGGCAGCCCTCAACGTGGTGCAGAAACGTCTTGCAAACCTAGGGCTTGACCCGTTCTGCCTTGAACTCCACTCCAATAAAACCAACAAGACCACTGTCCTTGCAGAGCTTGACAAAGCCCTTGAAGTGGGCAAAATAAAATCTCCCGAGGAGTATTCAGCCGAAGCCGCAAGGCTCAAAGCTCAGAAAGCCCAGCTCAACGATACCATAACCGCACTTCACGAAAAGCGTAACTGTGGTGTGACCCTTTATGAAGCTATATCAGCCTATGAGCGCAGTATATCCGAAAAAGACAAAATATCAGTTTCAAAAGATATCTTCGCAAACCTGGCAAAAGAAACTCTCGACCGCTTCAGCAACCTTGTGCATAGATATTCAATAGCCATAGCCGAAACAGGCGACTTTGCCAACTTCCCACTTAAAGATATCGGCATTACATCATATTCTATGGAACAGCGTGACAAGTTCCACACCGAAGCCGCCGACCTTGCCCAAAAAGCCACCGCTTCCTCTCTGTGCGCACAAACTCTCGCACAGGCTTATAGCTACAGCGGCGACCTTGACAAGACAGCAGTAAAAATGCTTTCACACATATACAAAGCTTCCACCGCTGACGGTGAACTTCTTGACGGACTTCTCTGCGCACCTCACTATGATATCACCCTGCAAAAGATCAAAGATACTCTTGCCATAGGAAAAGAGTATACCGCTCTCTGCACCGATATCCTCAGCCATTTTGAAAAAAGCGTCTTTGACTTCCCTGCCTCAGAGTCAAGAATGGTATACAAGCAGGCAGTTCAAAGCTGGTTCCTGCCAAAAGCAATGAAGCTTGGAAAGCTCACAAAGAGAATAAAGCTCCACGCCAAAGACCCTGCTTTCGTTACAAAAGCAAACCTTGGTGAAATTCTCGATAAGCTTTGCACCATAAGCGAAAAGAAAGACTTCCTGCGAAGCCTGCCGTCAGATGTAACAGCGCTTCTCACAGGTATTTACATGAACGAGCAGACCGATTGGAATGTCCTTGAAAAAGCCGTTTCAAAAACCGACAGCATTATGAATGCCATTAAGCAGAAAGCGGGTGCTGACCCTGCACAAATGGCTCAGACTATCGGAAAAGCAAACTGCACTTCTGAGGTACAGGCTCTCTCCTCGTTCCTTGAAAAACTTTCAGCCTTTGAGGACAGCTTCTCAGCCAACATGACCGCCATAGAAGCAAGTGCAGATTGGCTTGGCTTATCTACAGAAAAGCTTAATACCTATGCCGAAAACGCCGATAAGCTTAGATACGCCGCCCAGTTCAACAGCGTTGACAAAGAGCTTTCAGACAACGGACTTTCAGGTGTCAGCGAAAGCTACCGCACAGGCAATGTTGACAGCGAAAACGTAGAAAAAGCATTCTCCTGCACGCTAAACTATCAGCTTGCACTTATGATAATAAACAGCGATAAACGTCTTAGCCAGTTCAGCAGTAACAGTGCAAACGACCTTATCACACAGTTCAAAGACACTCTCGATAAATTCTCACGCCTGACTATACAGGAGCTTTTGGCTCGTCTTTCCGCAAAAATACCTGCCCAAGGCTCAGCCTGCGCTTCCACCTCTGAAATGGGCATACTCAAACGTGCCATAAAGAGCAACGGCAGAATGATGTCACTTAGAAGCCTTTTCGATAAGATACCAAATCTTCTCCGCAAGCTCTGCCCTTGTATGCTCATGAGCCCCATATCAGTTGCACAGTATATAGACCCGTCATTCCCGAAATTTGACCTTGTTATCTTTGACGAAGCTTCACAGCTGCCAACAGCCGAAGCCGCAGGCACTATCGCAAGGGGCGAGAACGTTGTTATTGTGGGCGACCCTAAACAGCTCCCACCAACAAACTTCTTCTCCTCAAATCGGATAGACGAAGAAAACAGCGAAAAAGAAGACCTTGAAAGCCTCCTTGACGATTGCCTTGCTATCTCCATGCCGCAGCAGTATCTCAAATGGCATTATCGTTCACGCCACGAGAGCCTTATTGCCTACAGCAACATGAAATACTATGACAATAAGCTTCTCACATTCCCGTCCCATAACGACCTCATTTCAAAGGTGAGCATTATCCACCCCGAGGGTCACTATGACAAGGGCAGAACAAAGCAAAACAAAGCCGAGGCAAGAGCCGTTGTTGACGAGATAATAAGACGAATGAGCGACGAAAAGCTCCGCAATGACAGCATAGGTGTTGTAACATTCAGCTCCGTTCAGCAAAATCTCATTGACGATATGCTCTGCGAAGAGTGGGCAAACCACCCTGAGCTTGAAGAGCTTGACAGAAAGTCACCAGAGCCGGTCTTCATTAAAAACCTTGAAAACGTCCAGGGCGACGAACGTGACGTTATACTCTTCTCCGTCGGCTATGGTCCTGACGAAAAGGGACAAGTTTCAATGAACTTCGGTCCTCTCAACCGTGACGGCGGCTGGCGAAGACTTAATGTAGCAATATCCCGTGCAAGAAAAGCCATGATAGTCTACTCCGTTCTCCGTCCTGAGCAGATAGACCTTTCAAGAACACGTTCCGAGGGCGTTGCAGGACTTAAAGGCTTCCTGGAGTTTGCCGAGCGTGGAAAGCTTGCCGTAACAGCCCACAGCACCACAAAAAGCACAAGCGACAGCACTGTAACAGAGTGTATCGCAAAAGCCATAAAAGAGCTTGGCTATGGGGTGAAATGCAACATCGGAAGCTCCGAGTTCAAAGTTGATATCGGCATAATCGACCCTGACAACGAAAAGGAGTATCTCTTGGGCATACTCCTTGACGGCGAAAACACTCTCCACAGCTCAACCGCACAGGATAGATTTATCCTACAGCCAAGCGTGCTTAACGGTCTTGGCTGGAATATCCTGAGAGTGTGGACGCTCGATTGGTTTGACGATAAGGACCGAGTTCTGGGAAACATAAAAGCCGCCATAGACAGCGCACCAAAGCATGAAGCCGAAACCGCTCCCCCCTCAAAGCCTGCCGTCTATTCCACATCGCAGTTTGAAAGAGAAGAAGCTTCCGCCCTCACATCAGCCTTTGCACAGCCCTATGTGACCGCAGATATTGGCATAATGGGTACATCTGATGACTTTTATAAGCCCGAAAACAAGCAGAAAATAAGGGAAACAGCCGAAAAGATGATCGCTGTCGAAGCACCAATAAGCGAGAAGCTTTTCATGAGAAAAGTTTTCACCGCATGGGGCATAACACGAAGCGGCTCAAGAGTGGAAAGCATCTTTGCCGATGCCGCACAAGGCGTTTCACCATTCGCCACAGCCGATGAAAACAGAGTTTTCCTTTGGAAAGAGGGGCAATCCCCTGAAAGCTATTCTATCTATCGTACAAGCGATGATACCAACAAGCGAAGCATGGATGATATCCCCTCCGAGGAGATAATAAACGCCGTGAAAGAAGTGCTTTGCCAGCAGATAAGCCTTTCAGAAGCCGACCTCGTAAGAGAAACAGCCAAGAAATTCGGCTACACAAGAGCTGTGGGCATAACGGAGAGCGTAATAAGCTACACCCTGAATAAAGCTCTCACCGCAGGTCTTATCAAAAAATCAGAAAGCGGAAACATCTCCGCAAAATAATACGCAAACAAACCAAAACCACCGAGAGCTTTCCTCCCAGCGGTGGTTTCTATTCATATCAGTATTTCCATTTCTCCGAGCAAAGCTGCATCTCAACCATGTGCTTGTAGATACCGTTGGTCTTTTTAAGCGCCTCAGGCGAACCTGTCTCAGCCACCTTGCCGTCTTTAAGCACAACTATCTTGTCCACACCGTCAACAGTTCTCATTCTGTGTGCTATTATAAGCACAGTCTTGTTCTGTATAAGCTTTGCAATAGACTCCTGTATAAGCGACTCGTTGTCAACGTCCAGAGAAGCCGTAGCCTCATCCATAAGAATGATAGGAGCGTCCTTTAGAAATGCTCTCGCTATGGATATACGCTGTCTTTCACCGCCCGAAAGCTCCGAGCCGTTCTCGCCTATCATGCTGTTCCACTTGTCAGGCATCTTCTCAACAAAATCCTCGCAGTGTGCAAGCCTTGCCGCCGCCATAACCTCCTCGTCCGTTGCGTCCTTTCTGCCTATCCTGATATTCTCCATAACAGTGTTGTTAAACAGCGTTACATCTTGGAAAACGATAGAGTAAAGTGACAAAAGCTTCTCAGGGTCAACGTCTGCAACATTCATTCCGCCAACAGTTATCTTACCCTTGTCATTATCCCAAAATCTTGCCGCAAGCCTTGCAACAGTGGTCTTTCCTCCGCCAGACGGACCGATAAGCGCTGTTATCTCCCCCTGCTTTGCAGTGAAGCTTACATCGGAAAGCACCTGCTCTTCACTCTTGTATGAGAAAGCAACATGATTGAATGTGATATCATAACCCTTGTTGTCAAGCTTATCACTGCCTGTCTGCTCCTCGTGCGAAAGTATCTCGTCCATACGCTTGCAGTTTGCGTCAAGGCTTATTATAGCCGCCAAATTCTGAAGCGCTATCTGAAGCGGCTCATACATTCTTGTTACCACCAGCAGGAACATAAAGAACGTCAGCACCGTTATCTCACCCTTTACAAGAAGCGAGCTTCCCACAACAGCCACAGTTCCAATACCGAGCTTTAGTATCATCTGCGCTGAGCATACGAACACCGCATTTGCAAACTCCGCCACGATAGCGTGCTTCTCCACAGCATTTATCTTCTTTTCAAGCCCCTCAGAGTATTTCTCTGTCATGTTGTATGAACGCAGGTCACGGAGAGTTTCAAGCCCCTCCTGAATGCCTTCAATGCAATCTATACGATATTTCATCGTCTTTTCGTGTATCCTTGACATAACCTTCTTTGAAGAAATAACTATCATAAATGCTACCGGCATTACCCAAACTGAAGCAAGAGCCATTCTCCAGTCAAAGAAAAACAAGCTTATAACAATGATAGTAGTGGAGACGATACCGCCCACAAGCTCAGGTATCCAATGCGAAGAGCCTGTTTCTATCATTGCACAGTCCGTCATGATAGTGTTCGTAAGGTCGGCAAGGTCTTTCTTGCCAAAGTATGAAAGGGGTATCTTCCTGAGCTTTTCCGCAAGCGTCCTTCGTCTTACACCGCTTTCAACATATGTAGAGTAAAACGTGGACTTATACTGAAACAGCGTTGTAAGGGCAATGAGCAAAAGCACTCCCACTATCGCCCCGATAAAAAGCCAGAACTTATCTCTTGGAAGCTCTCCCTCAAGAAGATATGAGGAAAGCACATATAAAAGCCCCACAGGGAGCATAAGCACAAGGTTAGCAAGCGTAACAGCAATAAACGCCCTTATCATGCCTTTTGCACCCTTGTCTGAAAGGGCATATTTGTGTTTTAATTTTTCCGTGAAGCTCATAATCAAACCCCTGCCTTTCTGACCTGCCAGCTTACAGACCTGTTGTATTCGTTCCACATACGGCTGTAGATTCCGCCCTGCTCTATAAGCTCCTCATGCTTTCCGCTCTCTGCTATCCTGCCCTCAGAAAGAACGTAAATGCGGTCTGCATTTGTTACCGTTGAAAGCCTGTGTGCTATCATTATAACTGTCTTGTCTTTTGAAAGCCTCTCAAAAGCCTGCTGAACAGACCTCTCGTTGTCAGGGTCGGCAAAAGCCGTCGCCTCATCAAGTATAAGCACAGGCGCATTTTTCAAAAACGCCCTTGCAATAGAAAGCCTCTGACACTCGCCCCCCGAAACGTATATGCCCTTTGAGCCGATCATAGTATCAACACCCTCAGGGAACTTCTCGATTATATCCATGCACTGTGCGTCACGAAGCGCCTGCATAACCACCTCGTCCGTGGTGTCAGGTCTGCCCATGCGCACGTTTTCAAGAATGCTCATTTTAAGAAGCTTGCTGTCCTGGAAAACATATGAAACATACTTCATAAGCTCCTCTGACGGAATGTTTCTCACGTCTGCCCCTCCTATCTTTATAGAGCCGCTCTTTACGTCCCAGAAACGTGCGATAAGCGAACAAAGGGTGGTCTTTCCTCCTCCTGAAGGACCTACTACCGCAATATGCTCTCCTGCCTTTATGTTCATCGTTATTCCGTCAACAGCGTTGCTCTCTGCATTGTCATAAGCAAACACCGCATTGTCAAGCTGGATAGATGAGTCCTTTGGAGTTTCACCGCTCTTTGTCTCAGCAAGCGGCTCAGTTTCAAGAATAGAATACATTCTGTTCACAGCGTCGTCCACCAACATCTGTGACTCTCCTGCATATGCTATCTTCATAAGCGTTACAGTAAGAATAGAAGTTATTATCACATAAAAGAAAAGATTAAGAACAAACTCGTCCGTAACTCCATGGGAAGTGAGTTTGAAAGCCGCAATTATAAGCGCCGCAAAAATGCCGTTTGCCGCAGTGGTGAAGCATATCATCGGAAGCATCATGTTCTTTGTGTATCCAAGAGTCCACTTTTCATATTCGTCAATAGCAAGCTTGAAACGCTTGAAAGAAAATATCGTCTGACCAAAGGTTTTTACAACAGGTATTCCACGAACATACTCCACCGCCTCAGATGACATTTTTTCAAGTGCATTCTGATACTGCTTCATATCCTCCGCCATTTTAGGACCCATCATAAGCGTGCCCATAAGCACAAATGCGATGAACGCAGGGATAAGGCTAATAAGTCCAAGCCGCCAGTCGAATATGAACATCATAACAAGCAGACCCACAGGAGTCGCCATTGAAACAGCCTTGTCAGGAAAATTGTGGGCAAGATAGGTTTCCGTTGACGCACTTGAATCCATAACTATCTTTCTTATCTTTCCTGTTCCCTCAGCTTCAACATAACCAAGCGGAAGCTTCATAATATGCTTCATCATGCTCACTCTCATGTTAGCCTGCACCCTGAACGCTGCCTTGTGAGAACACATTAGCGCAGCGATATAAAACACCATTCCAAGAAGTGCAAAGCCCACAGCCTCCCAGCCGTATCGGCTTATGTTCTCCGCCTTTGAAAAATCAGGTCTTACCCTGAGTATCTCTTTTATGATGCGCCAAACATCATAAAACGGTATAAGTGCTATCCATGCACTTATTACAGCAAGAACAGCAGAAGCGTAGGAATAATACTTATGTCCGCCTGCATAGTGCATAAGAACTGCAAAGGAACTTTTCTTTTTCTCTTTCTTTTTCACAACAATACCTCCTGTTTGTTTATATAGTTAGATTTAACTAACTTATTACCATTTAAAAAGCAACACCCTATAAGGGGTTGCTGAAAATGTTAAAAAAGTCAAATGATTTTGACATCTTTTCTGTAGGGGAGCGGCGCAATTTCTGCTTTGCAGAAATGCGAAGTCCCGCTCCCTGCTCAAAGTTCTACTAAAAACCCGAACAACACCAAGACCCTACAAGCCCAGATCCTCATAATTCTGCCCCAGAACTCTCTTATGCTTTTCATAAAGATCTGCGCCTCATCATAAGAAAGATCATGAGAGACCACCTCGTAAATATAAGACCAGCCTGTTCGGCAGATAACGTGTATAAAGAAGTCGCTCACCATGTTTTCACGCCTTGAAAACTGCTTTACAAACTCCCTGTAATACTTTTCCTCTATCTCAGCAAGCTCGTCAAAATAACGCTCATACTCTGTTCCTGCCGAGTGGCAGAAGATAAGCTTGAAAACGTCAAAGTTTTCATAAATATATTTCAGCACAAGCTCAGTTCCCTCATTGCCCTGACTTGTCGCCTCCGCAGGGTCGCCGCTCTCCCTTGCAGCGGTTATGCTTTCAAGATACAACTCCATAAGTCCGTCTGCAGCTGGCTTTACCACCGCCGAAAAAAGTCCAGCCTTGTCCCCAAAGCGTGTATATATAGACCCCGTACTTACTCCGCTCTCAGAAGAGATCCTGCGAAGATTTGCATTTTGAAAGCCGTGTTCAAGAAATTCTTTTTTTGCACTCTCTATAAGAGTTTCTGTAACTCCTACTGTTTCCGTTCTCATTTTGCACCTGCCTGAAAATAACCATGTTATAATAACAGCGTTATTATAACATGGTTATTTAAACTTGTCAAGTTTTTTTCTTAAAGCAGCTCAAAATCTTGTAATAATATCATTTTCATGATATAATTTTATCATATGAATAAACGACAGGAAATGATAAAATGAAAAACATAAACAAAGCGATCGCCTTTGCTAAAAAAGAAACCGTCCTGATAGTGGCAATGCTCTTAGCCGTTATATCTGCATTTTTCGTCACACCTGACAAAGCATATGCAAGTTATATCGACTTCCGAACACTTGGACTTCTGTTCTCTCTTATGACAGTGACCGAGGGCTGCAAAGGTCTTGGCATTTTTGAACGCAGTGCAAAATTCATCATAAGCAAAGTCAATACCGCATTTCAGCTTTCCATAGTGCTTGTGGGGCTTTGCTTCTTTTCAAGTATGTTCATAACAAATGACGTTTCACTTCTGACCTTTGTTCCCCTCACTCTCACCGCCCTCTCAACTCTCGGTGAAGCAGGCAACAAGCTTCTCATACCCATTGTCGTTCTGCAGACTATTGCCGCAAATCTTGGCAGTATGCTCACGCCTATAGGCAATCCTCAGAATCTATACCTTTTTGGTGTATCAGATATGAAGCTGGAAGATTTTCTTGTACTTATGCTTCCCTTTACTATTGTGGCAGGAGCGATACTTTTTCTGTGGACGCTTGCAGTGTGTAAAAAGTCAGGAAAACTGTCTGTCAAGACAGATATAACTGCTGAAAACTTCGATACATATTCGACTAAAGACAAGACAAAGCTTTCAGGATACGTCCTGCTTTTTGTCCTTTGCCTGCTTACAGTTGCAAGGCTTATCCCATGGCAGATAATAACCCTCTGCGCACTTGCTTTCTCTGCCATTGCTGACAGAAACGTGCTTAAAACAGTTGATTACTCACTGCTTCTTACATTCTGCGGATTTTTCATTTTTATCGGAAATATGAGCAGAGTAGAGATTTTCCGCAGTGTACTCAGCAGCATAATAAACGGTCACGAGCTTTTTATTGCCGTTGCCGCAAGTCAGATAATAAGCAACGTTCCATGCGCTATACTCCTTTCAGGCTTCACCAACAAGCTGAACGCACTTATAATAGGAACGAACATAGGCGGCCTTGGTACTCTTATCGCCTCCATGGCAAGCCTTATATCCTACAAGCAGATATGCCGCAGCCACCCCCATATCAAAGGCAGATATTTCGCATATTTCACAGCCGCAAATATCGCTTTTCTCGCTGTAATGGCTCTGACTGTAAAGATCGCATACTGAAATAAGTTTTCTATACCCTGCCCACTTTATCTGCATAACATTTTCGCTAAATGCCCACACTATCCGCAGGAGGTGTTTTTATGCTTGAATTTTTTGCAGGAACGCTGGTGGGCGGTTTTGTGGGCGTTGTGACAATGTGCCTTTGTATCACCGCAGGCGAAAGCGACCGTCACGATGAACGATGATGTTTTACACAGGTAAACTTCGTTATTTTCACCAAAAAAGCCACCGCAAAATTTCCCTTTGCGGTGGCTTTTTTTATGCCTGTCCGTATTGACAAATACTCCGCTTTGTACTATAATAGTATCATTGTACTTTAGCAAGTAAAAACGCAAAAGCATAAAAGCTTTAAAGCGACACATGAAGTAAAAGGAGTGTATTGGATTGACAGCAAGGTGGATAGTATTGGTATTATACCTTGCACTTATGATAGGCATAGGTGTTTATTACCGCAGAAAATCGGCAAGCGTCAATGATTTTGTACTGGGAGGAAGAGGTCTTGGAGCATGGTTTACAGCCTTTGCATATGGAACTTCATACTTCTCGGCAGTAATTTTTGTAGGCTACGCAGGAAAATTCGGCTGGAATTACGGTGTGGCTTCCACATGGGTAGGAATTGGAAACGCCGTCATAGGCTCATGGCTTGCATGGAAAGTTTTGGGCAGACGTACAAGGATAATGTCAAAGCACCTTGAGGCAAAGACCATGCCTGAGTATTTTGAAAAGAGATACAACAGCAAGCCTTTGAAGATAGTTTCGGCACTTATCGTGTTCGTATTCCTTATCCCTTATACGGCTTCGGTCTACAACGGCTTGTCAAGACTTTTTGAGAAGGGCTTTGGCATTCCTTACAAATATTGTATAATCGGCATGGCAGTTTTCACTGCGGTGTATGTTATCATGGGTGGCTACAAGGCTACAGCACTGAACGATTTTATTCAGGGAATAGTAATGCTGGTGGGCATTGCGGCGGTAGTTCTTGCAGTGCTTGGAGAAAACGGTGGCCTTGGAAATTCTTTTGACCTGCTTGGTGATATTTCTGACGCAAATGGCGACAAGGGTGCATATTCGTCACTATTCGGCCCTGACCCTATAAACCTTGCAGGCGTTGTTATACTCACTTCTCTCGGCACATGGGGACTTCCGCAAATGGTACAGAAATTCTATGCAATAAAAGACGACAAGGCTATCAAAACAGGCACCATCGTATCCACATTCTTTGCAGTAGTGGTAGCAGGCGGCTGTTACTTCCTTGGTGGCTTCGGCAGACTTTTTGTCAAGAGCGCTGACGGACTTCCTGAGGGCGGTTTTGACGGAATAGTTCCGACTATGATGGAAAAGCTTCCTTCACTGCTCTTCGGACTTGTTATCGTTCTTGTGCTTTCGGCTTCAATGTCAACACTTTCATCACTGGTGCTTACATCAAGCTCCACTTTGACTATCGACCTTATCAAGCCTATAATGAAAGAAAAAATGGACGAGAAAAAACAGCTTATCACAATGAGAATTTTCATTGCCGTATTTCTTATCATCTCAGTTGTGCTTGCAATAATCACCCTTGAAAATCCACAGACAGTAATTTCAACTCTCATGTCTATCTCATGGGGCGCACTTGCAGGAGCATTTCTTGCACCGTTCATGTACGGACTTTTCTGGAAGGGCGTAACAAAGGCAGCTTGCATGGCAAGCTTTATCGCAGGAGTAGGCATAACAGTGATACACATGGCATACTACACCCTTGCAGGTCACACAGGAACACTTTGGGGCATAAACCTTGCCTCGCCTATCAACGCAGGCGCATTTGCAATGCTTTTCGGACTTGTTCTTGTACCTATCGTTAGCCTTATCACAAGGCAGAGCGACGCTGACAAGGCTCATGCTGAAAAGGTGTTCGAGTGCTATAATGACAGCGAAATATGATTTCACATCGCTTACATAATTGAAACGCAGACAGGGACGGACTTTGTTCGTTCCTGTTTTTTTGTGCGGATAATGCAAATGATATAGTGAGCGAAACGACAAAACAAGCGGGCGAACGGTGTTCGCC
>ENA-OOZA01000885-OOZA01000885.1-human-gut-metagenome-genome-assembly--contig:-NODE-885-length-16431-cov-4.941683_pt1 | contig 16431 bp, 13 predicted proteins | sample MGYA00241703_ERZ501378 | MGnify/ENA primary metagenome ERZ501378 (study PRJEB25962, sample SAMEA2042916) | human gut metagenome | biome: human gut; feature: human-associated habitat; material: faeces...
CAACGTACAGCACCCACTCGCAAAATACGAAATTTATCTCACTTTCTCGAAGTCTCACAGCGTGTAGAAATTTATAATTGGGCTTTTTCTACACGCTGAATAAAAGCGTTGGAATTTTTTCCAACGCTTTTTATTTATATAAAACTATTTGTTATTTATAATACTGCTCTGAGGAATTGTTGAAGTCTTGGGTCTTTCGGTGCGCCGAAAATTTCACTCGGCGGTGCATCTTCAACTATATAGCCGTCTGCCATAAAGATTACTTTATCGGCAACCTCACGTGCAAAGCCCATTTCGTGGGTAACAACAACCATTGTCATACCCTCGTTTGCAAGGTCTTTCATAACCTGCAAAACCTCGCCTACCATTTCCGGGTCGAGTGCCGAGGTAGGTTCGTCAAAAAGCATAACCTTTGGATTCATTGCAAGTGAACGAACTATTGCCGCTCTTTGCTTTTGACCGCCGGAGATTTGGGATGGATAAGCATTTGCTTTGTCTGCAAGACCTACCCTTTCTAAAAGCTCCATAGCCTTTGCGTTTGCCTGCTCCTTGGTCATAACCTTAAGCTGGACAGGAGCAAGTGTTATATTTTCAAGTATGGTTTTGTTGTTGAAAAGATTAAAGTGCTGAAAAACCATACCCATATGCTCACGAATTTTGTTAATGTCGCATTTTTTGTCGGTTATAAGCTGATTGTCAAAATAAATTTCGCCTTCGGTCGGAGTTTCAAGTAAATTCAAACATCTTAAAAATGTACTTTTACCTGAGCCGCTTGGCCCGATAATGACTATTTTTTCGCCCTGCTTGATTTCGTAGTCAATGCCCTTGAGCACTTCGTTATCGCCAAAGCTTTTTTTCAAATTCTTAACGGTAATCACTTTTTCTCAAACTCCTTTCCATAACTTTGATAAGAGTAGAAATTATAAGCACCATTACAATGTAAATAACAGCCATTACAAGATAAGGAACCATAAAGTCGTATGTGTTAGAACCGATACGCTGGAATGCAAGATAAAGGTCTGTTGCGCCTACGAAGCTGACAACCGAGGTTTCCTTAATAAGAGAAATAAATTCGTTGCCAAGGGTAGGAAGAATATTTTTAACAGCCTGCGGAATAACAATTTTCATCATTGTTGTGCCGTAACTTAAGCCTACAGCACGGCCGCCCTCCATTTGACCGGGGTCAACAGAGAGAATACCTGCTCTCATAATTTCTGAAATATAAGCGCCGGAGTTTAAGCCAAAAACAATAACGGCAACCGGCACGCTCTTTAAATTGATTGAAAGAAGCGGCATAAGCACATAGTAGAACAAAAGAAGCTGAACTACGATAGGCGTACCCCTGAAGAAACTTACATAAAACTTTGCAAGCACATCAAGCACCTTTAAGACGCCGCTTGTTTTCGGTACTACTCTTACTGTTGCAATAAGTGTACCTATAATGATACCTATTACAAGGCCGAGTATAGCAATTATAAGAGTGTTTCTTAAGCCTTCAATAACAACATTGTAGCCGCCGTTGTCAATAAAGAATTTCCAAAACACTTCAAATTTCTTTTCAAAATTCATTAATAAATCCTCATATTCATATTATAAAAAATGCCCATTCTTTTTGAATGGGCAATCTTTTAATTGATTTATGCTACGGCATTAATAGCACTAGTAATTGCTTGTGCAGGAGCAGCGTCAATAATAACATATTTGATACCGCCGTTGATTAAATCCTGAACAGCAAGTGAACCGTTTGCATAGCCCTTCCAGGTTGCGCCAAGCTTTTCAAAGCCGAATTCGTCGTTACCCTGAACGTATGACTGACCTGTTGTGCCTGTCTGGCCGCCGATAAGAACTGATGAATCAAAACTCTTAAGAATTTTGTCAACATCTTCTTTAGTCTTGCAGTTGTCAAATGTTGTGTCGTCAGCCTTGCAAATAACTTTCTGTGATGCTGAATAGTATGAATCAGAGAAATCAACTTGCTTTGCTCTTGAAGGGTTTACTGTAAGACCTGCCATACCGATATCAGCTTTTTGCTGCTGAACTGAAAGAAGAACAGCATCGAAAGCCATATCTACGATTACAAGTTCTTTGCCAAGTTTATCGGCAAGAAGCTTAGCGATTTCCATATCAATACCGTAGAACTTGTCGCCCTCTTTGTACTCGAACGGTGCAAACTCGGCATTTGTTGCAACAACAAGCTGGTCCTTTGACTTATCCTGCTTAGCAGAAGTAACGCCTTGAGGCTCACCGTTACCGAAGTAGTGATTGCTGATTTCATCAAGCTCGCCGTTTGACTTCATTTCCTTAAGAAGCTCGTTGCATTTTTCCTTAAGCTCAGGCTGCTTCTTGTCAACACCAAAAGCATACTCTTCGCTTGAAAGCTCAATGTCAACAACCTTAACCTTAGCGGCAGATGTGGTTGATTCATTGTTTGTTTTACTGTCGTCATTGCTCTTTGTTGATGAACAGCCTGCAAAGATTGCAACTACTGCCATAAGAGCGGCAAGAACAACAGCAGAAATTTTTTTTGTTAATTTCATCTTATTTTCCTCCGTATTTTGTTTTTAATGACATAATAAAAGACACGATTATTTCTAACCGTGTCAATAATTTATCACAATAATCGCATAAAGTCAATATTTTAGGAATATTTGCTGTATATTTATGCATAAAATTAATATATTTAAAGATTTAGTCTGCGTTTGCGAGCCATTCATACTCCGGAACATAAATTCTTGTTTTATCCCATGGGTCGCCATCAAGATGACGAATAAGCCAAACATAATACATTTCATATCCCGGTGCCGTAACCTGCTGGTGAGCATTGCCGCCTCTTATGCAAAGGCAACTTCCGTTTTCTGTTTTGTAAGGTGTGTTGCCCTCAAAGCCTGCACCGAATCCCTCCGGATGGTCGAATTGATAATAATAAAGTTCAGGCTGCGGGTGATGATGAGGCGGATAGCTTGACCAACGTCCCGGTTGGTTGAACACTTCGCCCATAACCATATTTGACTCAGGTGCATTGTCAAGGTCAAACATTGTTGATACAATTCTGTGACCCGTGCCGTTCCATTGACCCTTGCCAAACTCTTGATAAAGGCAATTGTTAGGATTATAAAATTCACTTTTCCAGGTTTTTTCATTATCTGTCATTTGAACAAGCACTTCGCTGTCCTCGTTTGCGGTAACACTCGCCTTAACCTGTTTGCAAAAATGAATTGCGTAAGGCTTTTTTTCAAAAGGATTTTTTCTCTTGCAGCGTTCGTTTATTTCATCTTCCACTTTAAAGGTAACGTCGCCTGAAAGGAGCAAAATTGCACATTCGTTTTTATCCTCGCATATTTCAAGCACTTCACCCTTTTTCATTTTCTTAACGTAAATGTCCATAAGCATTTCAGAATTGATGCCGTTCATTTCGCAAAGAATTTTTTTGCCGTTTTCATCATATTCAGGTTTGAATAACATAAATTTGTATCTCCTTTGAAGTTATTTCTTCTTTTTCTTAATCTTCTTTGTAATTGCAATGAAAATTGAAATAAATACCGTAACTCCTGCTATCGAAGCGGGAACTATGTATAATTGCTTATTTTGCGAAAGCATATTTACGTTAACGCCGAGCCTTGTTAATACGCTTTGCGCATTTGCCTGTGTGGTGGATACGTCGATTCGTGTGTCAACCACCTTTCTGCTTTCCTCGTTTGAGCCGCCGACAGTTGTAACCTCGCCGACAGCGTCGGTAACAATAAAGTCGCACTGCGCATATAAATCGTCATTTGCACAAACAACAACGGTAGCCGTTCCGTTGCCGATTGCGGTGATTTCACCGTTTGCACCTATGTCGATTATTCCTTCCTGATCGCAAAAATAACCGACTACGGCATTTGTGTTTGACGGCTCAACCGAATAGTCAAGCTTGACCGTGTCACCGATTTGCAAATCATATTTTGAAGCGTAAATCTGAAGATTTGTAAGCGGTGCGCTTTCGCTTTGCTCGGTTGTTGTTTTTGCATTCGCCTTTGTGGCAGCTTGCGTTGTGGTTGCTACAGTTGTTGCCTTAGTTGTTTCCTTTTTGGTTGCAGTCTTTTTTGTGGTGGATTTAGCAGTAGTTGCTTTCTTTGTAGTTACCTTTTTAGAAGCGGTTGCTTTCTTAGTGGTTTTTGCTTTCTTCGTTGTAGTATGCTTTTTGGTTGTTGTTTTGCCGGCCGAAGAGCCTGAAACCGAAGAAAATTTTGGACTTGCGTAGCCGATAATTGAACTGATATTGTTGTAAGGTTTTGAACCTTTTTTAGTATATTCTCTTGCTTTAACCTTTCCTGAACAGTTGCCCTCAATAGTGTAAACAGTAGTGCCTGAGGTGTAATTGACTATGCCTACGTGGTCTGCTGTGCCGCTGCCCGTCCAGTCAAAAAAGATAAGGTCGCCGCTTTTTGGGGTGTATTTTGACGGGGAATAATATCTGCCCTTATCCTTAAACCAGCTAATCATACTGCTGCAGTTTCCGCCACGAGGAATGATTACACCGTTTAATGTAACGCCATTTTACTTTCCGGCTTTATTAAAACACCATAATACAAACGTTGTGCACCATCCGCCTTGATAACCGTACCAATCGCCGTATTTTGAATATGATGATGTACCTGTGTAGCCGACCTCATCGCTTGCAATGCTTACAACGCTTGATCTCAAATCATCCTCGCTTGCCGCAAATGCCGCTGTAGGAATAATTGACGAAATAATTATACAAAGCACTATGAAAAATATATTTAGTTTTTTCAGTCTGTTTTTCATTTATTTTACCTTTCAGGACATATTTTTATGCCGAGATATACAAATCTAATTATAATTATATACATAATATTTAAAATGTCAATTTAAAATATTATACAATATGTTGAAAAAATAAGCGAAAAGGTGTATATTAAGCATAGTAATAATTTTATTAAGGGGTACGTTATGGAAAGACTTAAGGATTGCAATTTGGAACATTGCACACCGGAACAAGTCGGTGTAAAAAGCAGTGCCATTACAGCTTTTATTAATGAAATAAATGAGAATAATTTAGGACTTCAAAGCTTTACAGTTGTAAGGCACGACAAGGTCTGCGCTCAAGGCTTTTTTAAACCATATAATAAAGATATTCCTCACGTACTTTATTCTATGAGCAAAAGCGTTACGTCGACTGCTGTCGGCTTTGCAGTAAGCGAGGGACTTATTAATCTTAATGACAGGGTTGTTAAGTTTTTTCCTGAATATTTAATGAGTAAGCGCCCGTTTAACAGAATGATTACCGTCAGGATGCTTCTTACAATGCATTCGGATAAGCTTATTACCGTGCTTGACGAAAAAGGCGGTACAGATTGGGTTCAAAACTTTCTCAATGCTCCTTTTCTTCTTCCGCCTAATACCAAGTTTAATTATATAAGTGAAAATACCACGATGCTTTCTGCCATTATCACTAAGGTTACGGGTATGAGTGTTATTGATTATCTCTATCCTCGTATTTTTGAGCCTCTCGGAATTGAAAAGCCGTTTTGGGAAAGTGACGGCAAAGGCAACAATGCAGGCGGTTGGGGCCTTTATATGAAAAGCGAGGACCTTGCAAAATTTTTCCTGCCCTATATTCACGGCGGCAAATGGAAAGATGGCACTCAAATTATTCCTGAAATTTGGGTTAAAGAGGCAACAAGAAAGCAGGTTGACTCCGTATCTGACGGCTATATTGATAATATGATGGGCTACGGCTATCAATTTTGGCGCAATCCTGTTTCTAACAGTTACAGAGCAGACGGACTTTTCGGTCAGCGTTGCTTTATGTTTCCTGAATATGATGCACTTGTAGTTCTTAACTGCGGAGAGGCGGAGGACTATAAGGTTATGAAAATCTTTTGGAAATATTTTCCTGAGTGTTTCGGCTACGGTGAACTTCCTGAAAACAAGGCGGAATATCAACAAATGCTTGACACTATTGATAATTGCAGTGTTGAGGATTTGCCGAAGAGTGAGCGTAACCGTGAGCTTGAGGAAAAGATTTCAGGCAGGCTTATTACCTGCAAAACAAGCGAATTTGTTTCTGTTGTATCAATCACAATTACTCAAATGTGGTTTAAAAAACCCGGCGAGATAAGCGAAATGAAGCTTACATTTGACGATGAAAAGCTTACTTTTTATTGGAAAGAAAAGGAATATGAAAACACGATTGACGTCGGCTTAAACGGTGAATATGGAATAAGCAAGATGACTTTAGGCGACGTTACATATCATGCATATTCCAAAGCCGCTTGGAAAGAGGACGGCACTCTTGATTTGTGGATTAGACCGATTGAAACATCTCATGTAAGAAAGTTTAATTTTAAGTTTAATGACGACGATACGGTTAAAATTACAAATATTATGAACCCGACCTTGCAGGAACTTGTTATTTATTATATGACGTTTACGGGATATCCTGTGAAAGGCGACTTCACCAAAGAGGTAATTGAGAATACGGTAGAAAAGCTCGGTTTGCCGATAATTGAGCCGAATTTTAAAGGAAAATTTGTTGAATAGATGATTAAAACTGCCTTACTGTCAGTAAGGCAGTTTTTTTATTACAAAATTGTAATAGAAGAAAAATAATATATATGCTATTATATAATTATTAAATAATATAAAGGTGAAACAAATGGATATATTTTTATTAGAGGATGACGAAGCTATCGGCATAGGGCTTACTTATTCGCTTGAAAACGAGGGATATAACGTAACGCTTGCAAAAAGCGTGAAAGAGGCGGAAAAAATTATTGATGAAAAGGAATTTTCGCTTTATATTCTTGATTTAACCCTGCCTGACGGAAGCGGTTATGACGTTTGCAAAAGGATTAAAGCGAAAGGTGATTTACCTGTTATTTTTTTGACTGCGTATGATGATGAAGTTAATGTGATTATGGGCTTTGAGCTTGGTGCAGACGATTATATTTCAAAGCCGTTTAGAGTTAAGGAGCTTATGCTCAGAATTAAAAGCGTTATGCGCCGATATTCTAATGAAACGAGTGACGGAATAATCAAAATCAATAATCTTAAAATTAATACAAATGAGGCTAAGGTTTACAAAAATAATGAGGAAATTATTTTGACCGCTATGGAATACAGGCTTCTTTTAATCCTTTTGAGCAATAGGGGAAAGGTGCTTTCACGTACTGCGCTTCTTGAAAATATTTGGGATGTGGCAGGCGATTTTGTTGAGGATAACACACTGACCGTCTATATCAAAAGGCTTAGAGATAAAATTGAGGAGGACCCGGCAAAGCCTGAGTTTATAAAAACTGTTCGTGGGCTTGGGTATGTTATTGAAAAATGATTAATAAAGATGCAAAATTCACGGCTTTTTTCGGAATAGGGGTAACGGTACTTGCCTCAATAATCTGTTTTATTATAAATGCTTGGGCAGGTGCGATTTGCCTTATTTTAGGTATTATTTTGACAGGCGTATATTTTTATAATATCAAGAAAAGAAACGATAAAATTAACGAACTTAACAACTATCTTTCACTTATGTGTTCAGGTAATTTTGACCTCGATATTATGGATAACAGCGAGGGCGAAATGTCGATACTCAAAAATAATCTTTATAAGATAATGACGCTTTTAAAAACGCAAAACGAGCAGCTTAATACGGACAAGCTATATCTTGCAAATTCGCTTGCCGATATATCACACCAGCTTAAAACTCCGCTAACGTCAATGATGGTGATGTCGGATTTATTAAAAGACGAAAAGGACGAGGGAAAGCGAAACGAATTTTTATCAATTATTGAAACTCAGCTTGATAAAATGAAATGGCTTATTACAAATCTTCTTAAAATTTCAAAACTTGACGCAGGCGCAACTGAATTTAAGCACGAAAAATTTAATATTGCACCTATTTTAGAAAAAAGTTTGAAGCAGTTTTACGTCACCTGCGACGTGAGAGAAATTGAAATTGTTAATGAAATAAATGATTTTGAATTTGTCGGTGATGAAAATTGGACGGGCGAGGCAATAGAAAATATTATTAAAAACTGCATTGAGCATACAAACAATAACGGCAAATTAAGATTTTTCAGCCGGAATACGAATGTTTATAATTCTCTTTTCATTCAGGATAACGGCTGCGGAATTACAAAAGAGGATTTACCCCATATTTTTGAACGCTTTTATCACGGCAAAAATTCATCAAGCGAGAGCGTTGGTATCGGGCTTGCGCTTGCAAAAACCGTGCTTGAAAAGGAAAAGGGCGATATTATTGTTAATTCAGAGCTTGGCAAGGGCAGCATTTTTGAATTAAGATTTTATAAAACAATAGTATAAACTGCCTCCCTTAACAAGGGAGGTGATTGAAAAGCAATCGGAGGGATTTTGAGCGAAAAGCCTCGTCGTTGCAAACAAAGGTTATTTCAATATGTGACATTTTTGTAATATTAGCGTCACGTGATTGTAAGTTTGAACTGTTATGACGGTGATAGTGTAAGGGGACTGTACCCATTTTTACACTGATGGGGGAGGTATTCATTATGAGTATAACAAAAAAATTAGCCCTGCGCCATTTGAAGCAGAACAAAACAAGGTCGGTTTTAACTGTTTTAGGCATAACTATATCCGTAGTTATGCTTACTGTTATTTTTACCTGCGCCACCTCTTTTGCTCACTACTACGGCGAAAGAGCAATCAACACAAACGGAAATTGGCATTTCTTTGTTAAAACAGATTATGAAAGTGCAAAAAAATATTTACTAAGCGATTCCTCGCTTAAAGATATAGGCTTTGAAAAGGATTTATCATCCGAGGAGCAAAGCTATAAGATTTATTCAGATAAAGCTAATTATTTAAGAACAGGTACGATATATCAGGGAGATGCACAGTATATTAAGGATACAGTCACCTGCAAATATGACGGCGCTTTGCCTAAAAGTGATAATGAAATTATGGTGGAACAGTCGCTTATTAAAAATAACGGGCTTGAACTAAAAATAGGCGACGAGATTAAAATTGCAGTCGGCTCAAGGCTTAAAGGCGATTTTGTCATTTTGCCGGTAATGGGCGATTACCAATTCGGCGAACGCTTTGAAAAGGAAAAGGACGAAACGTTTAAAGTTGTAGGTATTCTCCACAATAACGAGCCGACCGAGCGTGGCGCAATCATTCGTGGAATGAGTGATTTAAAAAGTAAAAATCTTGTTGCTTACGGTAAGATTAAAAAAGTCACTCCGTTTTCGTACATTAAAATCAACGGTATTTATGATAAGTTCGGCTTTACGAAAAAGAAAAGGGCATTTAATGTGGGCGAAAATACAGGCTTTTTAAATTCAAGGCTTGCCTTTTCGATAGACAAAAACGATTTGCCGCAGGTATTAAAGCTTACTGCAATCGGAATCGTTGTTTTTGCCGTAATTTTCGTTTCGTCATTTGCAATGATTTATAATTCCTTTGCGCTCTCTGTCGGCGAGCAAATCAAATACCTCGGTATGCTTTCCTCAGTCGGTGCAACAAGGAAACAGAAGAAAAAGACGCTCTATTTTGAGGGCGCAATATTGGGAGGAATAGGAATTATTCTCGGCATAGCGCTTGGCTTGCTTACTACCTTTATATCGCAAAGCGCAATGAATGCCAAAATTGCCTCGATTATGGAGGGGTATAACGACAACATCAAATATTCAACTCATATTTCCCTGTGGGTGCTTTGCCTTATTGTTATTTTGGCGGCGCTGACTGTTTTTGTGTCAATCATTTCGCCCGTGCAAAAGGCGGCAAGAATTACTGCGATTGATGCGATTAGAAAAACGGACGAGATTAAGCGAAAAGGCAAAATCCGCACGCCGTTTATTATCACTAAGCTTTTCGGCTTTGAGGGCGACATTGCATTTAAAAATTTAAGGCGCAACGGCAGAAAATCAAGGACGATTATCGCTTGTATATGTATTTGCGCAGTCCTCTTTTTAAGCTGTAATTATTTTTGCGAAACATTTAAGGATGCGTCAAACTTAGATTATGAAATTCCTTATCAGATTATGTATCAATACAGTGCCGAAAGCAAGGCACAGCTTGAAAAAGCAAGAAATTATTTGAAAACAAATAAAAGGGTAAAGCGATTTTATTCGATTTGGGCGAACTGGTATTCGCCGATTTCAAGAAGCGATATAAATCCTTATGATAATTCACGTGAGTATGATATGTCGTTTCATAATGAAAGCGTTTTTGTTGATAAATATAAATTTGTCGCAGCGCAGGATATACAATATAACGCTCATTTGCTTGATGACGAGGATTTCAATGCGCTTTGCAAGAAAAACGGAATTGATTATAAAAAATATTACTCGCCCGATAAGGACGGCTCGATTAAGACAATTGTAATGAACACAATTGACCGTAACGGTGAGCCGATTTTTAATAATAACCTACTCGGCAAAACTATCGGCGCATATGGCTTTGATTTTGAAAAGACCGAAAGAGAAAATAAGCTCGACGAGGACGGGAATCAGATTAGTTTCTATTATAAGACCGGTCGCACATCTGTTTATAAATTCTGCGATTTTATAAAATATGATAAGGATAATCCTATTTGTAATTTAGAGTCGGACGGTGTTGCTTTTTATGTGCCTAAGAGTGTATACGATAAATATTCTGATGATGATTCGTTTTATTTCGATTACGGTATTGAAACCGACGAGCCGTACAAGGTTGAAAAGGAACTTAAGGACTATTTGTCCGAAAACGAGGCGGATGGTGACGTATATAACATTTATTATTGGACGATGAAGGAAAAGAGCATTATATCCGCTGTTCAATTTTTGTCCTATGCTTTCATTTTGCTGATTACATTAATAACAGTATTTAATATAATCAACACAATGACGGCGCAGATTGCAAACAGGAAAAAGGAGCTTGCAATGCTGAAAAGCGTTGGTATGACGCCGAAGGAGTTTAAAAAGACGTTGATTTTTGAAAGTATGTTTTACGGTTTATTCGGTTTGCTTTTTGGTGTGCCGCTAAGCCTTGTTATTAACAGAGTGGTGGGATATATTATTTCAAAGGATAATCCTATTCCGTTTTCTGTCAATATTTGGCTTTATCTTATTGCCTGCGTGGCAGTATTTGTTATCATAGGTCTTACTATGATTTATTCATTAAAGCTTATTAAAAACAATTCTATTATTGATTCATTAAAGGACGATACAAACTGACACAAAGCCGTAGGGGCGAACATTGTTCGCCTTTTCTCAAAATCTGCATACGGTTGTGCGCCGGATTTTGTATTCGTATTCAAATTTAGGTAAGTGACAAAATTGTAATTAAACAGTCACACGATTGTAAGTTCATACTGGTATTATGGACTCATCGAAAGGAGATAACTACTATGAAAATACTTGAAGTTACAAATTTATGCAAAACATACGGCAAGGGCGACACAATGGTTAAGGCTCTTGATAACGTTTCGTTTTCAGTAGAAAAAGGTGAGTTCCTTGCTATTATCGGGCCGAGCGGTTCGGGCAAGTCAACGCTTCTTCATATCCTCGGCGGTGTAGATGTGCCGACAAGCGGCAGTGTTGTTATTAATCAAACCGATATTTCAAATCTTGATGAAACGGCACTTGCAATTTTTCGTCGCAGGCAGATAGGCCTTATTTATCAGTTTTATAATCTTATTCCTATTTTGACTGTTCAGGAAAATTTGACCTTGCCGCTTCTTCTTGACGGCAGAAAGCCGGATAAAAAGCAAATTGATACTCTTGTAAAGCGTCTTGGCTTGGAAAACAGGCTTGACCATTTGCCAAATCAGCTTTCAGGCGGTCAGCAGCAGCGTGTATCAATCGGACGTGCACTTGTCAACAATCCTGCGCTTATGCTTGCAGACGAGCCTACGGGAAATCTTGACAGCGAAAACAGTAAGGAGATTATTTCTCTTTTAAGGCAATTTAATAAAGAATTTAACCAAACTGTAATTATTATCACTCACGATGAAAAAATTGCAAATTCAGCCGACCGTGTAATCACAATTGAGGACGGCAAAATCACCGGGGATGAGGTGAGAATAGGTTGAATATCGTAAATAAGCTTACAACACGTCACATTCAGCAAAACAAGGGCAGAACGGTTGTAACAACACTTGGCATTTGCGTTTCCGTTGCAATGATTACGGCTGTATTTGTTGCAATGGCTTCGTTTTTAAACCTTTTCGGTGAAATCGGCTTAATCTCGTCAGGCAAATGGGACGCTGAATTTGACTATCTTAATCAAACACAAATAAACCAAATTAAAAATGATGACAGAATTTCAAATGTAGGTCTCGGTTACAGCGACGACTGTATGTCGTTTAAGCTGAAAAGTGCATCTGATTATGAAAAAAGCACGGGTGAAATTCTTGTCGGAAACAAGAAATATTTTGAAATGATGGCGACGGGCGATTTTGACGGAAAGCTTCCGGAAAATGAAAACGAGGTTGCAGTTGAAGAAAATTTGCTTGCGGCAAACGGTATGAAAAATGCCAAGGTAGGCGATAAGATTACTTTTGCTCAGGGGATGAGGCAGCTTGCCGACGGAGGTATTGCAACAGACGGCTATCGTGATGAAAACGAGAAATTCGTCACGTCAAAAGATTATAAGGAATATACAATTACCGCAATTCTTCACAATAACCCTGCCACAAGATATAAAAAAATTTGGCGTGGTATGAGCGAGGCGGAGAGCAAGAGCGACAAGAACATTTTTGCTTTATTTACGCTTGCTAAGCAGGACTCAAATGCATATAAAACCATTGAAAAAATCCAAAGAGATTACAAAATTGACGGCTACAGGGCAAACGAAGATGTCCTTGCGTCATATCTTTCAGGCAGACAGGGCGGCTTTCTTTCAACGATGCTTCCAATTGTTTTGGCTGTTTTAATTCTTATCGTTATCGCATCCGTAATGCTTATTTATAACGCATTCGGTATGTCGCTTGCAGAGCGAGTAAGATATCTCGGTATGCTTGCCTCGGTTGGTGCAACTAAGGCGCAAAAGCGAAAAAGTGTGTATTTTGAGGGCGCAATTTTAGGTGCTGTCGGCATTCCCGTCGGTATTGCGGCAGGAATACTCGGTATCGGAATTACCCTTAAATTAATAGGCAATAAAATTATTTCTACAGGAATGATTGCAGGCGTCAGCGAAAGCAATATGCAAATGAAAGTCGTAGTTCCTTTTTGGGCGATAATCTCGATTGTTATTGTAAGCATATTAACGATTTTTATTTCTTCATTTATTCCGGCACGCAAGGCGTCAAAAATCACTCCTATTGATGCAATTCGCCAAAGGCAAGAGATTAAGGTTAAGCCTAAAAAGCTTAAATCGCCTAAATATATCAGAAAAATATTTGGTTATGAAGGTGAGCTTGCATATAAAAATCTTAAGCGCAACGGAAGAAAATCAAGGCTTATAACCGTTTCAATCGCTCTTTCAATCGTACTTTTTATTTCCTGCAATTATTTTTGCAATATGTTTGTTCAGGCAAGCGGATATGAAAAAACAATTCCTTACCAGATATCAACAACAATTACTTACGCTCATAAAAAAGAACTTTATGACGCACTTGACAAAATGCAGGGAGTTAATAAATATTATATTGATACGGCGGATATGAGTATTTTTCTCGGTAAGTCAAGCCCGATTATTAAAAATAATGAAATTAAAGATTTGAAAAATTATACTTCTGCTTATTCAAAGCTGTTTGGCGGGGAAAAGGATGTTTCTACAGTAATTCACTATGTTGACGACAGCGAGTTTAACACGCTTTGTGAAAATAACGGTATTGATTATAATACTTTTTACGGTGACAGTCTTAAATGCGTTTTGCTTAACAATCTTACTCATAAGCAGGACACAACGAAAGTATTTACCGACAACATTATAGGCAAGCATATTATTCAAAATTCCGATTATGCAAACGATGAAAAAAATCCGCTTGATATCGAGGTCGGCGGTCTTGTTAAATTTGATAAAAACAGCCTGCCGTGTAATCTCGTTGCGCCGGGCGTGGTCGGTATAATTATGCCTTATTCTCAGTACGTAAATGTAGTAAATAAAGGCGAAAAGGCAAGCAATATTTCAATGAGCGTTTGTATTGAAACCGATGATCATAAAAATGTTGCGAAAAATCTTAATAATCTTTTGACTGAAAAAGATTTTGGAGGAACGTTTGTTTCTGACATTTCCGATACTCTCCAAACTATGAATACCGTTATCTTTATTGTTCAGGTATTTGTTTACGGCTTTATTTCGCTTATCTCTCTTATCACGATTGCAAATATTATTAACACCATTTCAACGAATATATCGCTTCGACGTAAGGAATTTGCGATGCTTAAATCGGTCGGAACGGCTCCGAGCGGATTTAGAAAAATGGTAAGCCTTGAAAGTGTATTTTATGCGCTTAAAGCGGTCATATTCGGTGTGCCAATAAGCGTTTTGGTTTGCGTATTGCTTAATAAAATGCTTGGTGAAAGCTCAATCCCTTATCAGTTTGATTATAAGCTTTATTTGGGCGTAATCCTTGTGGTATTTGCGATTATTGCAGTTACGATGATTTATTCCGTAAGAAAATTAAAGGATGATAATATTATTGAAACCCTTAAAGAGGATATAAGCTGATAATTTTCGGCAGGCTTTTATTACCCATTTAAACCCCAATATATTCTTTCTGCCGAGAAAATAAAAAGGCTCATCTTCAAATTATCGAAGATGAGCCTTACTTTATTGTGGCTGTTACTCATATAAAAAGTCATAGAAATTCGGTGAATAGTTGCCGACCTTGACAACAATATAATCGCCTGCGTCTAAAATATAACCGCTGTCATTATACGAGGGAATGTTTATATATTTTTTTGTTGCCTCTTCAAATTGCTCATTTGTGCCAAGCTTGAAATCATAGCCGCATGAATTGAAAAACTTTTTAAGTTCAACATTTGCGCTTGAAAACGAATAAATCGACCAAGAAATGTAAGAACTGATTGATGTCTGACAAGTGGTATAAGTATATGATTTTTTCGCTTTTTTAGAGGTATAGTTAATTATTCTGCCTGCCGCACTGTCTTTTTTAACAGCGTATTTATCTTTAATATTATTAGAAAGCTGATAGTAACCGATAAAAATGACGGGCTTATTTTTATCATATTTTTCAAGGTCTTTTGCAATATTACAAACGACTTGCTTTTCTTCTTTATCTCTTAAAACGTTTACGTGATACCAATAATTTGATGAGCAAATTTGAACTGTTAATATTATGACAAGCGACAGCGAAGCAATTATTTTTAAAGCTTTTTTGCCGTTTAAATTAATGATTTTTGATGAAAGCAGCAGGGTAATTGCACCGATATAAAACGGTATTCCTTGCTCGGTTCTGTATGCGGATTCCGTTCCCCGATAAATGCTTAAAAAGAAAACAGTAAGTGCAAGACCAAAATAAAAGAAAATGAGAATAGGCTTTTTGGTGCTCTTGGTTTGAAATATCATCAAAACAAATGCAACGGCGAGAAAAATGAATAAAATTGTAAATGGGGCATAGCAAAATATTTTAGATACAAATGAATATATAAAATCATAAAAAAATGATTTTAATGTGGCAGAGCTTGAAAGCCAAGCAGTACCGACAGCGTTGTTGTTATCTTGTGTAATATTGCATATATTTATTATTGCGTTTGATATTATTTCCTCTAAAGAAAATCCTAAAAATAAAGTCGGTGCAAGCCAAAAACCGTTGAAAAACAATTCTTTTTGGCTTTTTTTACCGTCGGCAAGAAGTATAAGAAGTAAAAATACTGCGCCGATATAAACTAAAATGAATGATTCATACCATGAATATGCAAAGAATATAAAAATAGAAGAAATAAGTATTGAAGCAATCAAATTTTTAATTTTCAGTGCAAAATAAAGTGCAAAAGATACTAAAAGAATTGAGCCTCCGGTGGTTAAAACTGAGCCTTTGAACATAAAATATTCATTCATCAGCGGGAAAGTTATGTAAAGGCAGGTGAAAAATGTATAAGGCAAAACATTGCTTTGAGGCTTTGCTTTGTCAAATATTATGCAAAATACAGTTGCTCCCAAAATAAAGCAAATAAGACCTATTATATTTTCAACTGCAATCGGCAAATGTTCAAAGCCTAAATAATTTTCTATAATTGTTGCTGTAAGCCTGCCCTGTGCAACAAGTAAGCCGTGATAATATCTGTCACTTGAAAGCGAGTCGATTGTTACCGTTTCGTGAGTGAGATAATATGCATAGCACAAAATTGTGCTAATAAGAACGGGGAAAATATACATAGGATTTAAAAGAAACTTTTTGAATCCTTGTTTTAAACTTAAATCGCTGTAAACAAGCCTTGCGTTTTGTTCCTTTTTCTCAGTCAATCTTTTTTTACTCATAATTTCACCATAATCTAAAACAGCCGT
>ENA-OOZA01000888-OOZA01000888.1-human-gut-metagenome-genome-assembly--contig:-NODE-888-length-16416-cov-2.567814_pt1 | contig 16416 bp, 16 predicted proteins | sample MGYA00241703_ERZ501378 | MGnify/ENA primary metagenome ERZ501378 (study PRJEB25962, sample SAMEA2042916) | human gut metagenome | biome: human gut; feature: human-associated habitat; material: faeces...
TCGTGGAGCGGTCTGCGATCTGCCCGTCGGCGAGCAGAATCACCCGGTCGGCGATGGCACGCGCGAACTGCATCTCATGCGTGACGATGAGCATCGTCTGCCCGGCATCGGCCAGTTCGACGACCACCTCGAGCACTTCATGCACCATCTCGGGGTCGAGTGCGGCGGTGATCTCGTCGAGCAGCAGAATCTCGGGGTGCAGAATCAACGCGCGGCAGATCGCCACACGCTGGCGCTGGCCACCGGAAAGGTTCCGGCCGTTCTGTTCCAGCTTAAAATCCAGCTGGCCATCTTTTTTCTCCACGATCTCACGGGCCTGGGCAGTGGTAAGAGCCTCCCACATTTCCTCATCTGTGGCGTCTTCCCGTCCCCAGCTTAAGTTCTCGCGGATGGTTCCCTGAAAAAGTGCTGCCTTCTGAGGAACCACGCCGATTTTTTCCCGGAGCTCATTCTGAGAATAGGTCTGTACATTCTGGCCGTCCAGGGTAACGGTTCCGGAACTTGCGTCATAGAAACGTGCGATCAGATCCACAAGGGTAGATTTACCGCTTCCGGTACCACCGATGATTCCGACAGTCTGGCCTTTCTTTACAGAAAAGCAGATATCAGAAAGACTTGGTGCGCCTGTGCCTGCATAGGCAAAGGTAACATCCTGAAATTCTACGGCATTTTCAGCGGCTGCGGAAACAGAAGCGGTGTCATCCGGATAATCCATGGAAGTTTTTACTTTAAGGATGTCGGCAACACGGTTTGCACATGCGGCAGATTTGTTCAGAGTAATGATCAGAGATGCAAGTTTGATGAGTTCAATGATCATTTGTGCCATGTAATTGTAAAGCGCAACAACTTCACCCTGCTGCATGTTACCTAAGTTCACCTGAAGTCCTGCATTATTGATCAGAATAACGGTAGCAATGTTGATGAGCACATAGGTGACTGGATTGAGGAGAGCGGAAAGCTTTCCGACAAATTCATTTAATTTTGTAAGTGCGGCATTGCTCTCGTCAAATTCACGGACTGCTTCTTCTTCACGGCAGAAAGCACGAATGACACGTACACCGGTCAGGTTTTCTCTGGTGAGACCGGTAACTGTATCAAGGCGTCCCTGTACCTTACCAAAAAGTGGGATGCTGAGATACATGATAACAAATACTACAAGGAAAAGTACCGGAATGGCAACAGCAAAAATCAGGGCACAGCGAGTATTGATCGTGAATGCCATGACCATGGAACCAAGCACAATAAAAGGACTTCGAAGAAGAAGGCGAAGTCCCATGTTTACGCCATTCTGTACCTGGTTGATATCGTCGGTGAGACGGGTGATCAGTGTATCGGTTCCCAGAGTATCAAGTTCTGTATAGGAAAGCTTCTGAATATGGTCATAAACAGCCTGCCTCAGTTCTGTGGCAAATCCTACACTGGCTTTCGCTGCAAAAAACTGGGCAGTGATACTGACTGTAAGTCCGGCGGCAGCCATAAGCACAAGGATGAAAAATCGTTCAATGATGTATAAACGGTCATTTCCTGTGATACCCACATCAATGATCTGGGCAATTACTACCGGAACAAGCAGATCGAACACAACTTCCAGAAATTTGAAGAAAGGTGCAAGAATGCCTTCTTTCTTATAGTTTTTTAGATAGATTGCGAGAGATCGCATTTTCTGTTCCTCCGTTTTTCTTGATGATTGACAAGCACTATTATAGTCCTGTATCATAAGTCATGCAAGTAATATAGGAACAGTATAGGAAGAAAGAGGAAAATCTATGCGACGTGAAGTAACGCTGGAAGAAATTTCAGATGGAAAATTATATGATGCAAATGATATGGTAAAAGCGGACTGTCAGGACTGTAAAGGCTGCTGCGACTGCTGTAAGGGGATGGGGGATTCTGTGCTTCTGGACCCCTATGATGTCTGTCGATTAAGCCGGGGACTTCAGAGAACTCCCGAAGATCTGATTGGTAATGTGCTGGAACTTGGAATTTCGGATGGAAATATTCTTCCGCATCTTGCAATGAAAGGAGCAGAAGAACGCTGCGTATTTCTAAACGGAGAAGGAAGATGCGTGGTCCATGCAATTCGTCCGGGATTCTGCCGTTTGTTCCCACTCGGAAGATATTATTCGGAAGATGGGTTTAAATATATTTTGCAGATCCATGAATGTACGAAGAAAAACCGTTCAAAGATCAAAGTAAAAAAATGGCTAGATACACCGAATTTGAAACAATATGAAAAATTTATATGGGAGTGGCATCAGTTTCTTCTTGATGTGCAGGAGGTTTTTTATCAGACAGAAGATGCAGATCTTATTAAGAATCTGAATATGTATGTACTCAGTCGCTTCTATTATAAAGAGTACGATGAGAAAAAAGATTTCTACGAACAGTTTTATGAACGTCTTGAAGAAGCAAAAAAACTTCTGAGTCTTGGTGTATGACCGGGACCCAGAAGTTTTGACATTTTTAATTGCTTTTTGAAAGAAGCTCATTAAGAAGCTGATGGATGGTTTTGTTCAGAACCGGATGGCGGTAATACGGAGCAATCTCATCCAGCGGTTTCAGCACAAAATCGCGGTTTTCCATATCAATATGAGGAATATGGAGATTCGGGGTATCAATGATTTCATTGTCATAAAACAGAATGTCCAGATCAAGGGTACGAGGCCCCCAGTGGATGATGCGTTCTCTGTTTGCGGCAGCCTCCAGTTCGTGAAGACGGTCAAGCAGTTCTTCTGGAGTCAGAAGCGTGCGGAGACGGAGCGCACCATTGAGAAATTCATCCTGTTCTACACCTCCATAGGGTTCTGTGACAAGATATTCTGATACGGCCTCGACTTCACAGTCGGGAGTGTTCCTAAGGCCCTGAATGCCATCATCGATATATTTCTTTTTATCTCCGAGGTTAGAACCAAAAGCAACATAAGCGGTGTGCCATCCACGCGTGATTTCTACTGCAACTGTATCCAGTGGAAGTCCGACCGGCGCCCACGGTTTTTCGATACGCAGAGTAATTGTATTCATAAGTGGAAATTCATGCAAAAGCATCTGACAGAGGCTTTCGGCAAGTGTTTCCAAAAGCTTGTAGGTATGCTCTTTGGTAAACTTTGTGATCATCTGGCTGACTTCTCCATAGTGAATCGAAGCAGTCAGCTCATCTGTCAGACCGGCTTTACGCGTGCTTGTATAAAGCTTTGCAGATACGACGAATTTCTGTCCGAGGACATTTTCTTCTGGAAAAACTCCGTGGTTGGCAAATATTTCAAGGTTTTTGATCTCAATAATATCCATTTATTTTTATTCCTTTTAATTATCCCTTTATTTGATGTTTCTGCCGAGAATTGCTTCGGTCATCAGTACGGCACGCCTGTTTTCTTTTACGTCATGAACACGTACAAAAGCACAGCCCTTCATAACACCGATTACGGATGTGGCAATCGTTCCTTCGACACGCTGGTCAACCGGAAGGTCGAGTGTAAGACCGATCATCGATTTACGGGAAGTGCCGAGAAGTACCGGGAATCCGAGATGCTGAAAAAGCTCCAGATGGTTCATGGTTTCAAGGTTCATTTCATATGTTTTTCCAAATCCGACACCCGGGTCAAGAATAATACGTTCATCTTTGATGCCTGCCTTGCGCGCGATGTTTACGCATTCCTGCGTTTCGGTAAGCATGTCGGTGAGAAAATTGTTGTATTCTGTGTTGGCCTTGTTGTGCATCAGACAGCAGGCTACATCGTGTTTGGCTATTACACCTGCCATTTTCGGACCATATTTCAGTCCCCATACATCATTGACAAGATCAGCGCCTGCCTGTACGGCAACGTCAGCAACACTTCCTTTATATGTATCTACAGAAATCGGAACATCAAAATGTTTGCGAAGCGCCTCAATGATCGGAACGACACGGGCCGCCTCTTCTTCGGCGCTTACCGGAGTATGTCCCGGTCGGATGGATTCTCCGCCGACATCCAGAATATCAGCACCCTCGGCAATCATTGTCTCAGCATGCTTCAGAGCATGATCCATAGAGTCCCATTTACCGCCATCAGAGAAAGAATCCGGTGTGACATTCAGGATTCCCATAATATAGGTTCTGTTTTTTACGTCAAATTCACGATTTCCAATTTTCATTTTAAAGATTCTCCTTTTAATATTGAATCGTCATATTTTTTTTCTCAGGAGCCCAGTAACATTCTTTTTCGGCAGAACATAAAAAACAATTGCGGGATTTTTTGTCTGCTTCATAAATAATCTGGCTGAGTATCGGAAGATTTTCGTTAGAGGAACGATGTTCTCCAATGGCATTCAGGATCTGGCTTTTTTCCTCTTCTGTAAAGTTCAGATCAGATAAAATCTGTCCTGCTATAGAGACACCTGCCTCATCGTGCGGAATACCATTTGTGTACTGCTCGGCACGGCCAATGTCATGGAGAAGGGCAGTGCAGTAGATCAGCTCACGGGAACAGTCAAGATTTCGCTCCAGCGCAAAAATGTAAGTCAGTCTTGCCACATCAAGAAAATGCTCCGGGGTGTGGCGACAGAAAATGCGGTCAGCCTCCAGCCGGGTAAGCGCAGTCAGGTGTTTTTGATAAAGCGGATGCTGCCAGATGGCCTGAACTCTTGTCATATCAGCAGACATCAGTCTTTTACCATAGAGAGAAACTGTTTCTGAAGTTCACGGTCTGTCTTAAAGTCCCCTCGTGTTACTGTGGTGATGGTCTTGCTGCCCGGTTTTTTGATGCCACGCATCGTCATACAGGTATGTTCTGCTTCAAGCATGACCATAACGCCCCTGGGATTCAGCGCACGCTCGAGTGCATCGGCAATCTGTACAGTCAGACGCTCCTGAATCTGCGGCCTTCTTGCATAAACATCTACGGTACGGGCAAGTTTGCTGAGCCCGGTAACTCTGCCGTTGGGTATGTAAGCAATGTGGGCCTTGCCGTAAAATGGCATCAGATGATGCTCGCACATGGAATAGAATGTGATGTCTTTTTCCAGGACCATTTCGTTATTTTCTACTTTAAATTGTTTGGCGAGATGGTGATCAGCTTCTTCATCCAGACCGCCATAGATTTCCATACACATACGTGCAATACGGTCAGGAGTGTCTTTGAGCCCCTCCCGCTCTGTATCTTCGCCGATTCCTTCAAGGAGAAGGCGGATTGCCTGTTCTACTTTTTGTTTGTCTACCATAAAAAAACAACCTCCTATTATAATGATATTGTGTATCGTGGAGATTGTCTGCTTTTTGTCAATGTATTTGTAAAATAAAACAAAAAAAGATATCTCCAATTGTGATAGAACGTATGTCGAAAAACGTATCCCTACACAATATGAGATAGCCTCTTATATTGTCGCAACGGGTGCGGATCCTATACCGTAAGACGGACTTTTCGTTTCGGCGACAACTCCCCATTCGCTGAACACTTGACGCATAAGATCCTATTTTGCATATCATTCATTTCCCGTACAGTATAGCATAGATGTATTTGATAGAAAAGGGGTAATTTGTTGAAAAAAATATTCAGGTTGAATAATTATTGACGTGAAATGAGAGATATGATAGCATAAAGCTATCTATAGAAGAAAAGCAAAGAAACAGATAAAAATTTCACAGATTACGGACCAATCAGGGATAACGACTGTGTGCATGAAAATACGCACACTCGTTGTCTCTTTTTTTATTTTATCCGCGATTTGATGACAGGGAGGACGCTATGTATTTAATGATCGACAACTATGATTCATTTGTCTATAACCTGAAGGCTTACTTTGAGGAGCTTGGAAGGGAGATTGTTGTAAAAAGAAGTGATCAGATCACCGTGGATGAAATAGAAAAAATGCAGCCACAGGGAATCATTCTGTCCCCCGGACCGAAACGTCCGTGGGATGCAGAAGTCTGTGTACAGACTGTGGAACGTTTGCGGGGAAAAATCCCGATTCTTGGCGTCTGTCTCGGACATCAGGTACTTGGATACTGTTGTGGCGCAACGGTAAAAAAAGGTGAGCGGCCGATGCATGGAAAGGTGACGGATATCACAAATATGGGAACCGGTGTTTTTGAAGGACTTCCGAAAAAGTTCAAAGTAACGCGTTATCATTCGCTGATTGTAAAAGAGAACAGCATTCCGGCGGATTACCATATCGACGCTGTGTCAGAGGATGGTGCGGTGATGGGGCTTTCACATAAGAACCTTCCGTTGTATGGAGTTCAGTTTCATCCAGAGGCAGTGCTGACAGAGTATGGTCATGAATTGCTTGAAAATTTCTGCCGAATTGCGGAATGTACACATTAACTAAAACGATATAGTACAAACCGTACGAAAAAAAGATAAAGGAAATGTCCGTCATAATGGACAGAGGAAAGAAAACGATGTATAATAAAACCCGTATTATAAAAGAAATGAAGCCTGCCAGAAATGCAGCAGAGCTTTATAGATATTTTGCAGGAGAGGAAGACAGTGCATTCCTGGATTCTTCTCTGGTTAACCGGCTTGGACGTTATTCAATCATAGGTGCTGTGCCATATCTGAAACTGGTGAAGGATGAGAATAGCTTCTATATTAATGGAGAGAAAGAAACAACATATTCTTTTGAAGAATACCTGAAAAAGTATCTGGCAGAACACAAAGACAAAAATAATACAGAGCTTCCGATAATTTCCGGTGCAATAGGATATTTTTCCTATGAATATGGAAGAAAATTGATGGAAGTGGATTCTGCGAAAGAGAATCTTGTCTCGATTCCGGATGCGGTACTTGTCTTTTATGATTTCTTTATTATAGAGGACAGGCAGGAACAGCGTACATATTTGATTGCGAATGGCAACACGAGGGAAGCTGCGAAACTGCTGGATGAGATGGAGACCCGGACAAACGGGAAACCGGTGTATATGCAGAAAGAGTCAGATACAGAATATCCGATCGAAGTGCGGCCGAATTTTGCGAAGGACGAATACAAGCAGGCAGTAGATCGTATGATCCGTTATATTATAGAGGGAGATATCTACATTGCCAATATGACACAGCAGCTCACTGTGAAAAGTGATAAAGCACCGTTGGATGTGTTTTATGATCTTCGGAAAAATAATCCGTCTACGTTTGGCGGCTATTTTGATTATGGGGATTTTCAGATCGTGTGTGCGTCACCGGAACGTTTTCTTAAAATGCAGAAGGGGCATGTAAATACACGACCGATCAAAGGCACACGTAAGCGCGGGGAGACACCGGAAGAAGATCTGCTCATGCGGACAGAACTTGAAAATTCCGAGAAGGACAAAAGTGAACTGCTGATGATCGTGGATCTCGAACGTAATGATCTGAACAGAGTATGCCGTCCGGGAAGCGTTAAGGTGACTGAGCTTTTTACAGTAGAAGAATATGCAACGGTATTCCATCTGGTTTCGGATATTGAGGGAAATCTGGAAGAAGGAAAAACGGTCATGGATCTTCTTGAGGCAGCTTTTCCTGGAGGGTCGATTACGGGAGCACCGAAGTATCGTGCAATGGAAATCATTGATGAACTGGAGAATAATAAGCGGAATCTATATACCGGTTCGATTGGATATCTGACGTTGGACGGGGACTGCGATTTTAATATCGTGATCAGGACTGCGTTACACAAAAATGGAATGTATTATCTGGGTGTGGGCGGCGGTATTACCGCAGAGTCCGATCTGGAATTTGAATATGAAGAAACACTTCAGAAAGCGAAGGCGGTTCTTCAGGCTATGAAATAAGTAATTGGAGAGCAAAGTATGGATATCAGGTTAGATGAAGGTTTTCTGTTCGGGATGGGTGCGTTTGAAACGATTGCTGTCGAAAAGGGAAAGCCAATACTGCTTGAAAAACATCTGGAAAGACTGGAACAGGCAGCAGATTTTTTTAAACTTGGCTCGTGCAGTGAACGTGGACTTTCAAGGGAAAGGGTGTTGTCGTATCTTGCAGGTCAGGGTTCTAAGTTCACAGATCATGGTGTATTAAAAATTGTCTGTTCAGCCGAAAATTTATTTTTCCAGATGAGAACAAATACATATTCTGAAGAGGATTATGCAAAAGGATTTGTGGCAGACATCAGTAAAGTGCGCAGAAATGAGACTTCACCGCTGGTCTATCACAAGACTTTGAATTATGGTGACTGTATCCTTGAAAAAAGAGCTGCAGCGGCAGCCGGTATCAACGAGAAGGTTTTTATCAATACAAAGGGCCAGATCAGCGAGGGAACAGTCAGCAATATTTTCTTTGTGCGTAAAAATATGATCTATACACCGCAACTGTCCTGTGGATTATTGCCGGGAATCCTGCGGGAATACGTAATGTCAAAATTCAGCGTGGTAGAGACGATTATTTATCCGGATGAACTGATGTATTATGAAGAATGCTTTGTTACGAATTCTCTGATGGGAGTCATGCCGGTAAGACAGCTTGGAAATATCTGCTTTCCGCATCGAACCAGAGCGGAGGAAGTCAGAACAATATACGAAAGCGAAAAAATGTCCTTATAATGGGACATTTTTTTTACTTTATAGGAAAGATGGTTGTAAATTGTGTCCAAAAAGACACAAAAAAGCTGTTGACTTTCCGCATGATGATTTGTATAATGTCAAAAGTTAGGACGCGAACTAAAATTGAGAAAGGAGAGAAAATGTGCGAATTTGATGAAAAACTGGAAAATGCTCACATGGGAAGACTGATTCATATGTTGTCGCATCAGATGAAGCGGAATTCAAATGGTATGGAGTCTGTAATTGAAAATGATGAACTGACGGTCATGCAAAAACATGTGTTGAAATTTGTTCTTCTGGAATCTCTCCACAGGGATCTTTATCAAAAAGATATTGAAGAAGAATTTCAGATTCGTAAATCTACTGTAACCGGAATCCTGAAGCTGATGGAGAAGCATGGGTATATATACCGAGAAAGTGTAGAAAAAGATGCCCGTCTGCAAAAAATAGTGCCAACTCCAAAAGCGGAAGAACTGAGACCGATTCTTCTGAAGCATATTGCGTTTACGGAGAATTATCTTACAAAAGGAATTTCGGAGGAAGATGTTATAACCTGTAAAAAAGTATTGTGTCAGATGTATCACAATCTTTCGGAAATGAATAAAAAGACAGATAAGGAGGCTGACAGAAAAAATGAACAAGAAACTGTTTAAATCAATCAGGGAATACAAAAAAGAGTCTATACTGGCTCCGATACTGGTAATTCTGGAGGTATTGATGGAAGTGCTCATTCCGCTGGAAATGGCAAAGATCATTGATGTGGGTATTGCAAATGGTGATCTGGGATATATTGTACAGCGTGGAGTGATTCTTGTGATTATGGCGATGCTTGCTCTGTTTTTTGGTGTGCAGGCAGGAAATATGGCGGCTGTGGCAGCTGCCGGATATGCAAAAAATCTTCGTCATGATATTTTCTACAAGGTACAGGATTTTTCCTTCAAAAATATTGACCATTTCTCCACATCGGGACTGGTCACACGAATGACAACAGATATTACAAATGTCCAGATGGCATATATGATGAGTATCCGCCTTCTGGCAAGGGCACCGATCATGATACTTCTTTCCTGGATCATGACCCTGATGATCAATGTAAAGGTTGCCCTGCTTTTCCTGGTTGTTATCCCGCTTCTTGGCGGAACACTGCTGTTTATTGCAAAAAAGGCACATCCGCATTTTATAAAGGTATTTGATGAGTATGATGAACTGAATAATTCTGTTCAGGAAAATGTCAATGCAGCTCGTGTTGTCAAGGCCTTTGTAAGAGAGGACTATGAAGTAAATAAATTCCATGGTGTATCTGATTATGTATATACGCTGTTCACAAAAGCAGAAAAAATCGTGGCATGGAACTCTCCGGTTCTGCAGTTTATGATGTACGCGGTTGTGATTCTGATCGCACTGATCGGCGGACGCAGTATTGTGTTCGGAACTATGGAGACAGGTGAACTGACAAGCGTGATCGTATATGCACTGCAGATTCTGATGTCACTGAATATGGTAACATTTGTATTTGTTATGATCATGATCGCAGAGGCATCTACAGACCGTATCACAGAAGTACTTGATGAAGTCCCGGAGATGCAGGATAAGACTGATGCGGTAAAAGAAGTCAAAAACGGTGAAATTGTTTTCGACCATGTAGATTTCAGCTATGCAGGTGAGGGTGGAAATCTTTCCCTGAAGGATGTAAATCTTCATGTCAAATCAGGCCAGACAGTCGGAATCATTGGTGGTACAGGAAGTGCAAAATCCACTCTTGTGCAGATGATCCCGCGTCTTTATGATGTTACTTCCGGAGCTGTTAAGGTAGCCGGAGTTGACGTACGTGACTACAATCTGGAAGTTCTGAGAGATCAGGTATCCATGGTTTTGCAGAAAAACGTATTATTTTCCGGTACGATCTATGAGAATATTCGCTGGGGCGACGAACATGCCAGTGACGAAGAGGTCAAAAGAGTATGTCGTTTGGCACAGGCGGACGGATTTGTCAGTGAATTTCCAAACGGCTATGACACGATGATCGTGCAGGGTGGAAATAACGTATCTGGTGGACAGAAACAGCGTCTGTGTATTGCACGTGCGCTGCTCAAGAAACCGAAGATCCTGATCCTGGATGATTCCACCAGTGCGGTTGATACCAAAACAGATGCGCTGATCCGTAAAGCATTCCGTGAAGAGATTCCGGATACGACAAAGATCATTATCGCGCAGAGAGTTTCTTCTATTGAAGATGCGGACCAGATCATTGTACTGGATGATGGTAAGATTGCAGGTGTGGGAACCTCTGAGGAGCTTTTGAAGACAAATGCTATTTACAGAGAAGTGTACGAATCTCAGGTGAAAGGAGGAGAAGAGGATGAATAAAAATAAGAAACCGAGAATGACCAAAAAAGACATGGAAACTGCGAAACGTCTTTTGAAATATGTGACAGAAAAATATAAGCTTCAGTTTATCCTTGTATTTTTCTGTATTCTTATCAGTGCAGTTGCGACAACTGCGGTATCCCTTTCTCTTCGTTACCTTCTGGATGATTTTATCCTTCCGTTGATCGGGCAGAAAACCCCGGATTTTGAAGGCCTTTATAAAGCACTGGCAGTTCTTGGATGCATTTTCTTTGCAGGTGTTGTTGCCACATTTATCTATACAAGAATGATGGTTTATATCGGACAGGGTGTGCTCAAAAGAGTACGTGACGATATGTTTGAACATATGCAGACACTTCCGATCCGTTATTTTGATCAGAACACAAATGGATCTGTCATGAGTCTTTATACCAATGATACGGACACTTTGCGTCAGATGATCAGCCAGGCAATTCCACAGGCATTGATGGCATTGTTCACGATTGTTGTAACATTTATTTCGATGCTGGTGTTAAGCCCGCTTCTGACAATTCTTGCAGTGCTGATCATTTTTGTGATGATGACTGTCACAGGAAAGATTGGCGGAAAGAGTGGAAAATATTTTGTACGCCAGCAGATGTCACTTGCTGATGTAACAGGATTCGTAGAAGAACGAATGAACGGTCAGCGTGTTGTAAAGGTGTTCAACCATGAGAAAAAATCGGAAGAAGAGTTTGACAGACTGAATGAAGCACTTTTTGAGAGCGCAGCGCAGGCAAACAAGTACGGGAATATGATGGGACCGGTGATCGGAAATATCGGTAACCTACAGTTTGTACTGACAGCGGTTCTCGGAGGTGTGCTTTCCGTTGCCGGAGTCGGCGGAATCACGCTCGGTGTCATGGCTTCTTATCTTCAGTTAACGAAGAGCTTTACACAGCCGTTTATGCAGGTGGCACAGCAGTTCAATTCCATCGTTATGGCACTTGCCGGAGCGGAGCGTATCTTCAATCTGATCGATGAAAAGCCGGAAGAGGATGAGGGCTATGTCACTCTTGTCAATGCAAGAAAAGATGCAGACGGCAACATCGTGGAATGCAAAGAGAGAACCGGTATGTGGGCATGGAAGCATCCACATTCTGCAGACGGTTCCGTATCTTATACAGAGTTAAAGGGTGATGTACGATTTGAAGATGTAACCTTTGGATATAATGAGGACAAGACAATCCTTCATGATATCAGCCTGTATGCAAAACCGGGACAGAAGCTTGCATTTGTAGGTTCTACCGGTGCAGGAAAGACAACGATCACCAACCTGATCAATCGTTTCTACAATATTCAGAAAGGTAAGATCCGCTACGATGGAATCAACATTACAAAGATCAAAAAAGATGATCTGCGCCATTCACTGGGAATCGTTCTGCAGGATACACACCTCTTTACCGGAACGATCCGTGACAATATCCGATATGGTAAACTGGATGCAACGGATGAAGAAATTTATGCAGCTGCAAAACTTGCACATGCAGACCAGTTTATCCAGATGCTCCCGAAGGGATATGATACTATGCTGAGCGGAGACGGTGAGGAACTGTCACAGGGACAGAGACAGCTTCTTTCTATCGCGCGTGCAGCAGTTGCAGATCCTCCGGTACTGATTCTGGATGAGGCAACTTCCAGTATTGATACCCGTACAGAGAGCATTGTACAAAAAGGTATGGATAACCTGATGAAGGGACGTACTGTATTTGTTATTGCCCATCGTCTTTCCACAATCCGAAACAGTGATGCGATCATTGTACTTGAACATGGAAAGATCATCGAGAGAGGTGATCATAAAGATCTGATCAGACAGAAGGGTACCTATTACCAGTTATATACCGGAAAACTGGAACTTTCCTGATCTTGTTTATAAAATAAAAGACAGAATCGTCCGAAAACAGATGGTTCTGTTTTTTTATGTGCTTTTTCACATAAATAGTAAAAAATGCACAAAAATAATTTATATTCTATGATTAAGTATGATATACTATGTACAAAAAAAGAAATGGGGAATCTATATGTTAAAATCATGGACGCCGGGCGAAATGCCGGACAGGGAAGAAATGAAAATACAGCTTGAAAAAACGAAAAGCAGTCTGTATGATCTCCAGATGAAGATCAAGGAGCATAAGCTGCCGGTGCTGGTTCTTTTTGAAGGATGGAGCGCGGCAGGTAAAGGCAGTATGATCGGCAAAGTGATCAAAAATATTGATCCTCGTTTTTTCAAAGTTGCAACGATGTCTTCACCGACAGAAGAAGAACTGCGCAGACCGTTTTTGTATCGTTATATGAAACAGATCCCGGAAGAAGGCAAATTTACATTCCTCGATTCTGGCTGGATGGAGCAGAGTGTCATGGATGTTCTCACCGGTGATCTGGAAGGTGATTTGTATGAAAAAAGAATTGAAAGTATCCGCCGATTTGAACGCCAGCTGACCGATAATGGATATCTTGTACTGAAATTTTTCATGCAGATCGATAAAGATGAGCAAGGAAAGCGCATGGAGAAGCTTCTGGGCAAAGAAGATACGAAGTGGCGTGTGACCGGTGCTGATAAATGGCAGCACAAGCATTACAAAAAATGCGAAAATGTGATCGACCGTTATATGAAAGATACCAACATGTCAACTTCCCCATGGTATATCATAGATGCGGCGGATAAAAAGTGGGCAGAACTGCAGGTTATGGATATACTGGTAAGCAGTATAGAGGTTGCATTGCAGAATCAGAGTCATTCCGTACCGATTCTCCAGAATGTATTTCCACTTGTGAAAATGCCGAAACTGAAAGATGTTGAGCTGGAAGGCAAGACAATAGATGAAGAGGAATATCAGAAAGAATTAAAGAAATTACAGAGCAGGCTCGGAGAATTGCATAACCGCCTGTATCGTAAACGTGTGCCGGTAATTATTACCTATGAAGGATGGGATGCTGCCGGAAAGGGCGGAAACATCAAGAGAGTCACCGGTGCGCTGGATCCGCGCGGATATGAGGTGCAGCCGATCGCAAGTCCGGAGCCGCATGAAAAAGCACGACATTATCTCTGGAGATTTTGGACAAGGCTTCCGAAGGACGGACATATCACAATTTTTGACCGTACATGGTATGGACGTGTTATGGTGGAACGTCTTGAAGGATTCTGCAGTGAAAATGACTGGAAACGTGCGTATAATGAAATGAATGAGTTTGAAAAAGAACTGCATGACTGGGGCGCTGTGATTATTAAATTCTGGGTACAGATCGACAAAGATACACAGCTTGAACGTTTTACCGAGCGTCAGAATAATCCGGAAAAACAGTGGAAGATCACAGATGAAGACTGGCGCAACCGTGAAAAATGGGATCAGTATGAAGAAGCTGTTAATGAAATGCTCAAAAAGACAAGTACTACATTTGCACCATGGCATATCCTTGAATCTGTAGATAAAAAATATGCACGTATCAAAGCATTAAAGATCATTATTAATGAACTGGAAAAAGCCCTGAAATAGGGGCTTTTTCTTTTGACGTTATATAGAGCGAGATCATGGGCGGAGATAATTCCGCATGGTTTTGAGAGCATTTTTTTCGAGGCGGCTGACCTGCGCCTGTGAGATTCCAATTTCATCTGCGACTTCCATCTGTGTTTTTCCTTCATAAAAACGCATTTCAATGATGTGGCGTTCGCGATTGCCGAGCCGTTTCATGGCTTCTTTGAGAGACAGCCTTTCCAGCCAGTGTTCTTCTTTGTTTTTGCGGTCACTGATCTGATCCATAACGTAGAGGGTATCACCGCCTTCGGAATAGACAGGCTCGTAGAGACTGACAGGATTCTGTATAGCATCAAGTGCATAGACAATCATTTCTTTTTCAATGCCGATTTCTTCTGCAATTTCTTCCATGGCAGGTTCTTTCAGATTCTGGCGGATGTAATTTTCTTTTGCATAAATAGCTTTGTAGGCAATGTCACGCAGGGAGCGGCTGACACGGATGCTGTTATAATCTCGCAGATAACGGCGGATCTCACCGATGATCATCGGAACTGCATAAGTAGAAAATTTGACCATCAGGGTATCGTCAAAATTATCAACCGCCTTCATAAGGCCGATGCAGCCAATCTGAAACAGGTCATCAGGATTTTCGTTGCTGTTCTGGAAACGTCGGATAACACTTAACACAAGACGCAGATTTCCTTTAATATACTGTTCCCTGGCTTCGGTGTCGCCCTGTTTGATACGCCGGAACAGTTCATCTTTTTCTTCCTGCTTTAAGACCGGAAGACTGGAAGTGTTGACCCCGCAGATTTCTACTTTATTAAGTGCCATCGAAATATCCTCCTTATTTCATTTGGTATTACAAATGATTCACAGGGAGGATGAGAAATATTCTTTTTTGAAAAAAATATAAAAAATAATAGACCTTGACAGGATCAGAGAAGGTGTTCTTTATGAAAACATTTTTCCTCCTGGATTTCTACGAGGATAATGTCATCACCAATCTGGCGAATACAGTTCCATGGAATGACATATTCATTGTCGTGACCGAAGAAACAGCAAAATTTAGCGGGACCCGGGACGATCAGGGCATTTATGCGTCCTGTGGTACAGTCAAATTCCAGATCAACGGGACAGCCGAGGCTTTTGCAGGTGCAGGTATTAATGATTTCTTTCTGTCGAAGCTCACAAAGTCTCATAAAAACACCGTTTTTTTTAATATATGAATATTTTTTACAGATATACATGACCTTTTGTTGACACTGTCAGAAAAAATAAATATAATTATTTTATTAAAGGGGAAAGAGGGGTAAATACTGTGAGATGCCCATTTTGTAATCAGGATAACAGTAAAGTTGTAGACTCAAGACCGGTAGAAGACACCAATTCCATCCGCAGAAGAAGAATGTGCGAATCCTGCGGCAAACGTTTTACTACATACGAAAAGGTAGAGACGATTCCACTGAGTGTGATCAAGAAAGACCAGACACGTGAACAGTATGACCGTGCAAAGATTCAGGATGGAATCTTACGCGCTTGCTACAAGCGTCCTATACCGATAGAAAAGATTGAAATGACGATGGATTCCATAGAAGGGGACATCTTTGACAGTGCGGACAGGGAGATTCCAAGTACCCGTATTGGCGAGATCGTGATGGAACATCTGAAAGACCTGGATGCAGTTGCTTATGTTCGTTTTGCATCTGTATATCGTGAATTCAAAGATGTCAGCACATTTATGGATGAACTGAAGAAATTTTTAAATTAGAAAAATCCTCGCCAGAGAGCGGGGATTTTTTTCTGTATAAACAAGTATTAAATGGAATAAAAAAGACAGGCCGCAGCGGACCTGTCTTTTTGAAACTTCAGATGACAGAGAATCAGCAGATGCCCTGAGCTTTCATAGCATCTACAACTTTCTCAAATCCGGCGATGTTAGCACCGGCAACATAGTTGTCTTTCATACCATAACGCTTAGCAGCGTCATCTGCTTTGTGGAAGATGTCTACCATGATTCTATGAAGCTTCGCATCAACTTCCAGATCGGAA
>ENA-OOZA01000897-OOZA01000897.1-human-gut-metagenome-genome-assembly--contig:-NODE-897-length-16331-cov-2.952445_pt1 | contig 16331 bp, 13 predicted proteins | sample MGYA00241703_ERZ501378 | MGnify/ENA primary metagenome ERZ501378 (study PRJEB25962, sample SAMEA2042916) | human gut metagenome | biome: human gut; feature: human-associated habitat; material: faeces...
GGGAAACCAAGGCAAACGGCGGTCGTGTCATTGGAATAACAGCAAAAGGTGCAAACTTAAAAGAAGCCAGAGCAAATGCTTATAGGGCTACAGAGTGGGTTGACTTTGAAAATAAATATATGCGACACGACATTGGAAAAGCGATAGACGAAGCATAGACATAAATAATAAATTTTTATATAGCTGAAAAATAAATAATAATCAATAAATACAGATATTTACTGCATTAAAATATAACACCTGTTGTATATTTATGCTGAGATAAATATTAATATAACACAAGGAGGACATTTGAGTGTATTCATTTAGTGAAGTTCAGAATTATGATCCGGACCTGGCAAAAGCTATGGCGGACGAGACACAGAGACAGAGAGACAACATTGAGCTTATTGCATCAGAAAACCTTGTAAGCAAAGCTGTTATGGCAGCTATGGGAAGCACACTTACAAATAAGTATGCTGAGGGTTACCCTGGAAAAAGATATTATGGTGGATGTGAGCATGTAGATGTAGTCGAAGACCTTGCAAGAGACAGAGCAATGAAGCTCTTTGGATGTACTTATGCAAATGTTCAGCCACATTCAGGTGCACAGGCAAATATGACTGTATTCTTTGCACTTATGCAGCCGGGTGATACATTTATGGGAATGAACCTTGACCACGGCGGACATCTTTCTCATGGAAGCCCAGCAAATATTTCCGGAACCTATTATCACATCGTACCGTACGGTGTGAATGACGCAGGATTTATTGATTATGACGAAGTAGAGCGCATTGCCAAAGAGTGCAAACCGAAAATGATTATTGCCGGTGCAAGTGCTTACTGTCGTAAGATTGATTTCAAGAGATTCCGTGAAATTGCAGATGAAGTTGGTGCTTATCTGATGGTAGATATGGCTCATATCGCAGGACTGGTTGCTTCCGGTTATCATGAAAGCCCGATTCCATATGCTCATGTAACAACAACGACAACACACAAAACACTGCGTGGACCTCGTGGCGGTATGATTCTTTCTTCTGAAGAATTTGCTACGGAGCATAAGTTAAATAAAGCAATTTTCCCTGGTATTCAGGGTGGTCCTTTGATGCATGTGATTGCTGCTAAAGCACTTTGCTTTAAGGAAGCATTGGACCCAAGCTTTAAAGAGTACGGAAAACGTATCATTGATAATGCACAGGCTCTCTGCAAGGGATTGCAGAAACGCGGCATTGATATTGTTTCCGGTGGTACGGACAACCACTTGATGTTGGTTGATTTGGCTGCCAAAGGTCTGACCGGTAAAGAAGTAGAAAAATGGCTGGATGATGCTAATATCACAGCAAATAAGAATACGATTCCAAATGATCCACAGTCTCCATTTGTTACAAGCGGTGTACGTCTCGGAACAGCAGCAGTTACTTCACGAGGCATGAAACCGGAAGATATGGACAAGATTGCAGAAGCAATTGCTATGACCTTAAAAGAAGAAGGCAGCCAGGAAAAGGCAAAGGCAATCGTCAAAGAACTTACAGACAAATATCCTCTGGTTGGATAAATAAATCATACAAAATAATGTATAAAAGCGAAATGCATGGTTCATGAGTGAACAGCACTTCGCTTTTATTTATTATGTCGCTGAATCGAGAAACTTATTTAACCAAATTATACCAAAATTATCCAAATAAAATCATGGATTTTTTTCAGAAAACGTAGTATAGTAACAATAGCTGATAATAAGTTACTGAGAACAGAGTGAACAGTAACGATGATATATCACAGTATATTGAAAACAATAACAGAGAGCAGGTGACAGAATTTGGAAAAAGTGATAATCATAGGTGCCGGACCTGCAGGAATTTCCGCTGCGCTTTATGCAGTTCGTGGAAATCTGGATCCCCTGGTGATCAATAATGGGATCGGTGCTTTGGAAAAAGCAGAGAAAATAGAAAACTATTACGGACTGGAACATCCGCTGTCCGGTCAGGAATTATATGATACAGGAATCGCTCAGGCAAAAGCACTGGGCGTACGAATATTGGATGCACAGGTTCTGGGAGTCGGCGGGTTTGATACTTTTGTGGTAAAAACTACAGAAGGTGAATTCGAGACTCAGAGTCTGATTCTTGCAACAGGAAGTAAGCGCGCTGCACCGAAGATCCCGGGTGTTAAAGAATTTGAGGGAAAAGGTGTCAGTTACTGTGCAATCTGCGATGCTTTCTTTTACAGAGGCAAGGATGTAGCAGTTCTTGGAAACGGTGATTTCGCCATGCATGAAGCAAAGGAATTGTCCAATACTGCTTCTACAGTAACCATTTATACAAACGGTGAAGAACCGGAATTTACACCTGAAGAAAATATCAGTGTAAACACAATGAAGATCCAGTCTGTAGAGGGCGATGATCTGGTATCCGGAATCCGTCTTGAACCTGATGTGCAGGCAGAGGAAATAAAGGCAGGAGCAGGTCAGCAGGCAAATGATTTCTGTCCTGCAGAGGGTGTATTTATTGCAATGGGAACTGCAGGCAGTACTGAGATTGCCCGCCAGATGGGAGCTGAACTTACTGAAAAAGGCAACATTAAAGTTAACGAAAATATGGAAACAACCATCCCGGGACTCTATGCGGCAGGTGACTGTACAGGCGGACTTCTTCAGGTGGCGAAAGCTGTCTATGAGGGAGCACAGGCAGGTATTAATGCAGGGAAGTATGTAAGATCTTTAAAATAAAAATCTAAAATAAAAACTGAAAATTTAACAGGGTTATAGTGTTGATATTATAAAACCAGAGAACTTACATTGCAAATTTTTATAAAGAATAAGCAAAGGAGATATAAATCATGGCAAAAGAGATTACAACAGCAAATTTTGAAACAGAAGTATTAAAATCTGAGAAACCGCTTCTTATAGATTTCTGGGCAACATGGTGTGGACCATGTATGCGTCAGGGTCCGGTTGTAGAAGAACTGGCAGAAGAGGGATACGCAGTGGGAAAAGTAGATGTAGATCAGAATATGGCACTTGCACAGCAGTTTCGTGTAGTCAGCATTCCGACACTGATCCTGTTTAAAGACGGTGCGGAAGTGAAACGCTTCGTAGGTCTTACTTCCAAAGAAGAGCTGAAGAGTGCACTGGAAGGCTAAAGATTTATGAAGATTTTATTAGTGGCATGCAATGCAAAATATATTCATTCTAATCTTGCTGTTTATGATCTGCAGGCATATGCATCTGATTACGCAGATCATATTGTATTAAAGGAATATACCATCAACCAGCAGAAAGATGATATCATGCGTGATATTTATCTGGAGCATCCTGATGTGGTATGCGTGTCCTGTTATATCTGGAACCTTTCTTTTGTAAAAGAACTGATGGCAGATCTGATAAAGATTCTTCCGGGCGCCGACTTTTGGGCCGGCGGTCCGGAAGTTTCTTATGATGCGGAGAAATTCCTGACAGAAAACTCAGAATTTAAAGGTGTTATGGTCGGGGAAGGTGAAGAAACATTTAAAGAACTTGCCGGATATTATGTGGAAAAAAATCCGCAGGATCTGAAAGATATGACAGGAATCTGTTACAGAGATGGAGATCAGATCATACATAATGGATGGCGCCAGATTATGGACTTAAGCAGTATTCCGTTCATTTACAAAGATTTGTCCGAGTTTAAGAACAGGATCATTTATTATGAAAGCAGCAGAGGATGTCCTTTCTCCTGCAGTTACTGTCTTTCTTCCATTGATAAGAAACTGCGTTTCAGAGATACAGAGACAGTAAAGAAAGAGCTGCAGTTTTTTATAGACAATAAGGTTCCGCAGGTAAAGTTTGTAGACCGTACCTTTAACTGTAAACATGACCATGCAATGGCAATCTGGAAGTATATTAATGAACACGATAATGGTGTGACAAACTTCCATTTTGAGATTTCAGCAGATTTGTTAAGAGAAGAGGAACTGCAGGAAATGTCCACTATGCGTCCGGGCCTGATTCAGTTGGAAATCGGAGTACAGTCAACAAATCCGGACACGATTAAGGCAATTCACAGAACTATGGATTTTGAAAAACTGAAAGGAATTGTTGACAGAATCCACAGCTTTGGAAATATCCATCAGCATCTGGACCTGATCGCAGGACTTCCCTATGAAGATTACGACAGCTTCCGGCATTCTTTTAATGATGTTTATGCACTGAAACCACAGCAGCTTCAGCTGGGATTTTTGAAGGTGTTAAAGGGTTCCAATATGATGGAGATGTGCAGGGAATATGGTATTGTATACAAAACACAGGAGCCTTATGAGGTACTTTCCACGAAATGGCTGGATTATGACCACGTTTTGAAGCTGAAAACTGTGGAAAATATGGTGGAAGTGTATTATAATAGTGGACAATTCCAGAATACACTTGAATATCTGGAAAAATTTTTCCCGGATGCTTTCTCGATTTACGAGAGACTGGGCAGCTTTTACATGGAAAAGGGCTATGGTGATGTTTCTCACACAAGAATGAGAAGATATGAGATCCTGCTGGAATTTCTTGAGGATGTGCCGGAGATTTCCATGGATCAGGTAAAAGACCAGATGGTATATGATCTCTATCTGAGAGAAAACCTGAAAAGCCGTCCTGGCTTTGCCAGAGATCAGAAGCCTTTTGAGAGACAGGTATGGGACTTCAGAAAACGGGAAAAAGTGGCAAAGAATGCACATGTGGAAGTATTTGCAGATGGAAAAGTACTGCTGTTTGACTATGCAGACCGTGATCCGCTGACTAACAACGCTCATGTGACAGATGTGACGAAAGATGTGTTTGAGAACCTGAACAGAGATTAAAGAGGTGAAGAGAAATGGGAATGTTTAATCCAAAGAACCGTAAAGTGATCACAGCAATTATTGCAATCATTCTGGTACTGGCAATGGTAGTGCCGACAGTTCTGTCTCTGATCGTATAATAAATTTTCGGAGGAAAAGAATGAGACTGGGACAGGCGGCAATGGAGGCTCTGAGGGCAGAAATAACCGGATGCCTGAAACCGGGAGATGAACTGGTAGTGGCATGCCCGGTGGCTTTGAAAGGAACCTCTGTAATAGCAAAAAATAAAAAGGACAAACTGGCAGAGAGATTCTCTGCCGGTTTTATTCAGAATTGCGTTTCACTTTGGGATGCTTATGGAGCCGGCAGTATTGTCTGGAAAATTGCGCAGGAGGCAGATGCCAGCGCATTATATGCTATGGGTGAGGGCGGCTTTTTAAGTGCGCTCTGGAAGATGGCAGAAGCTTCAGAAGTAGGACTGGAAGCAGACTTCCGTAAGGTACCGATTCGTCAGGAGACCATAGAAGTGTGCGAGATTTTTGACCTGAATCCATATAAGCTTCAGGCAGATGGAGCAGTATTGATTGGAATCCGCGGAGGTGAAGCACTGGTACAGAGACTTCGCAATGAGGGATTTATGGCAGAGGTCATCGGTCAGACAAACAGTGGCAATGACCGGCTTCTCTACAGTGGCGGCAGTGCCCGATATCTGGAACGTCCGGCAGAGGATGAACTGCAGCAACTTCTCAAAGAGTAACTGCAGGAAACTTAAGAGACAATTTTCTAAGAAAAGACAGACGATTAATAACAAGAGGAATAAAAACAAAATGGCAAAATTAAATATTGTACTTCATGAGCCGGAGATTCCTGCAAACACAGGAAATATCGGCCGTACCTGTGTGGCAACAGGAACCAGACTCCATCTTATCGAGCCTCTGGGATTTTCCTTAAGTGAGAAAGCCTTAAAGAGAGCAGGAATGGATTACTGGAAAGATCTGGATGTAACTACATATCTGGACTTTGAGGACTTTCTGGAGAAGAATCCCGGGGCAAAGATTTACTATGCAACAACAAAAGCACCTCAGACTTATACAGATGTTCATTATGAAGAAGACTGTTACATTATGTTTGGAAAAGAGAGTGCAGGAATCCCGGAGGACATTCTGGTCAATAATCAGGAAACCTGCGTAAGAATCCCTATGATCGGAGATATCCGTTCTCTGAACCTGAGCAATTCCGTAGCAATTGTTCTGTACGAGGCACTGCGCCAGAATAATTTTGACCACATGAATCTGGAAGGACACCTGAGAAACTACGACTGGAAATAATCACAGTAAGCAGACAGGAGGAGTTATATGCCAAATACCACAAAAGCAGCTCTGGAAGAATCCCTGAAACGGCTTCTTCTGAAGAAACCTCTGGACAAGATCACGATAACAGATATTACCACAGACTGTGGAATAAGCCGCATGGCTTTTTATTATCATTTCAAGGATATTTATGATCTGGTTGAATGGTCCTGTGTGGAAGATGGGACAAAAGCCCTTCAGGGCAAAAAGACTTCTGAGTCCTGGACAGAAGGGCTGACCCAGATATTTGAGGCAGTGCTGGAAAACAAACCGTTTATTATGAATGTTTACAGAAATGTGGACAGGGAGCGGATAGAAAATTATCTTTTTAAATTAACCTATGATCTGATCGTGGGTGTGGTGGAAGAAAAAAGCAAGGGTCTGAATATCACAGAAGAGGATAAGAAATTTATTGCAGACTTCTATAAATATGGTTTTGTGGGAATCATGCTTGAGTGGATCAGGGAAGGAATGAAAGAAAATATTGAAGATCTGGTAAGAATGATGGATCTGACGCTTCACGATACAGTGACTACATCCATTCATAACTTTCAGAAAAATAATATGGAAAAATAATCATATAAAAATTCTTTACAAAAGCCGCAGGGTGATAAAAAACTTATCATTCGGCGGCTTTTGTAAATTGTAGAATCATATTTTAACTGTTAATATACAGCCATAGCAACAAATAAATCATTCAGACGGATGAAATGCTTATGATATGGGAAACATACAGATAAGAATGTAAAAGTCATGAAGATGTCTTGACGGGAAATGGGTAAAGCAGAGAGTAAAAAGCATTTAAGATAACGAATCTGAAAGAACTTCTAAAGAAGAATTCAAGAAAGGTGGATGTGTATTATGAGTAAAAATAAAGGTTTAGGACTTGTATCCGCATTGGCAGTTGGAGCAGGCGTGGCAGCAGTGGCAGCAGGAAAGAAGTATAAAACAGCTGAGACAAAGAAAAAAGAAGATTATGACGCACTTCATAATACAAGTGAATATCGCAATACAGAACGTGGAAAATATGAGAAAAACAGTAAGGGAATTTATTATACAAACGGTAACTATGAAGCATTTGCACGTCCAAGAAAGCCGGAAGGCGTAGATGATAAACATGCTTATATCGTAGGAAGCGGACTGGCTTCTCTTGCAGCAGCCTGTTTCCTTGTACGTGACGGACAGATGCCCGGAAAGAATATCCACATTCTGGAAGCAATGGATATTGCAGGCGGTGCATGTGACGGTATCTTTGATCCGAGCCGCGGATATGTGATGCGTGGGGGACGTGAGATGGAAAACCATTTCGAGTGCTTATGGGATCTTTTCAGAAGTATTCCATCCATTGAAACACCTGGTGTATCTGTACTTGATGAATATTACTGGCTGAATAAGGAAGACCCCAACTATTCTCTCTGTCGTGCAACAAAAGAGAGAGGCAAGGATGCTCATACAGACGGTAAATTCAATCTGAGCCAGAAGGGCTGCATGGAGATCATGAAGCTGTTCATGACAAAGGATGAAGATCTTTATGACAAGACAATTGAAGATGTATTTGACGATGAAGTATTTGATTCCACATTCTGGTTATACTGGAGAACCATGTTCGCATTTGAGAACTGGCACAGTGCACTGGAAATGAAACTGTACTTCCAGAGATTTATCCATCACATTTCCGGACTTCCGGATTTCAGCGCCCTGAAATTTACTAAATACAATCAGTATGAATCCCTGATTCTGCCAATGCAGAAATATCTGGAAGAAGCAGGCGTTGAATTCCAGTTCAATACAGAGGTTACAAACGTACTCTTTGAGTTTGAAGGCAATAAGAAGATTGCAAAAGCAATCGAGTGTAAGGTGAATGGCGTAGAAAAGGGAATTGTTCTTACAGAAAACGACTTTGTATTTGTGACAAACGGAAGCTGTACAGAGGGAACCATCTATGGCGATCAGAATCATGCACCGAACGGAGATGCAGAAGTTCGTACAAGTGGATGCTGGAGTCTCTGGAAAAATATCGCAAAACAGGATCCGTCCTTCGGACATCCTGAGAAATTCTGTTCTGATATTGCGAAGACAAATTGGGAGTCAGCAACAGTGACTACTCTGGATGATAAGATCATTCCTTATATTACAGATATCTGCAAACGTGATCCGAGAACAGGCAAGGTTGTTACAGGCGGTATTGTAAGCTGTCAGGATTCCAGCTGGTTATTAAGCTGGACGATCAACAGACAGGGACAGTTCAAGGATCAGGACAAAGACAAGGTTTGTGTATGGGTATATGGTCTGTTTACAGATGTACCTGGTGATTATATCAAGAAGCCTATGAAGGAGTGTACAGGTAAGGAAATCACAGAAGAGTGGCTCTATCATCTTGGCGTTCCGGTTGACCAGATTGAAGACATGGCTGAGAACAGTGCAGTTTGTGTACCGACCATGATGCCTTATATTACAGCATTCTTTATGCCGAGAACAAAGGGTGACAGACCTGATGTTATTCCGGATGGCTGTGTAAACTTCGCATTCCTTGGACAGTTTGCTGAGACTCCGAGGGACACAATATTTACGACAGAGTATTCAGTCAGAACTGCAATGGAGGCTGTATATGGACTGCTTGGCGTAGACAGAGGTGTTCCTGAGGTCTGGGGCAGTGTATATGATGTAAGAGACCTGCTTGATTCATCTGTTAAGCTTATGGATGGCAAATCTCCATTAGAGATTGATTTAGGACCGTTTAATGTTATCAAGAAGGTTGTCTTAAAGAAGATAAAAGGAACTGTTATTGAAAAAGTGCTAAAAGACCATGATGTAATTAAAGATTATATGAAATATTAGTTGAAATATTAGCTGAAATGTGTTGAAACATGAAGGGATACCAGTTAAACTTATGGCTGGGATCCCTTTTTGCAGGAAAATAATACATCAGGAGATAAAAGTGAAGAAGACTATAATATTAACTTTGTTATTGATAACAGCTCTGGTTGCAAATGGATGCGGCAATAAGAAAAATGTAACAGACATGAAAGATAAAGAAACTACTGTCTCAGCGGTACAACAGGAAACAACACAGTTAAGAACACAGGAGACAACTACTGGACTGACAATGGATTCTGAAACACAGCAGGAAGAGACAACAGAAGAAGAAAGCAAGACAGTTGTGGCAACGGAGGTTACGGATTCTTCACAGACTGTATATGAGACAGCACCACAGGTAGCAGAGCCAGATAATAATAGCTTTGCAGCGGGTTATGCAGCATCATCACAGTATTCTCAGCTTGTAATTGTCCAGTCGAATGGAACAAATGCAACTGTAACTATGCATGAACTGCAGGATGGCGTATGGACTGAGATTTTAAGGACAGATGGATTTGTAGGTTCTAATGGAGTTGGTGAGGCGAGTGAGTTTACATCAGCTACACCACAGGGAACATTTCCGTTGTATTTTGCATTTGGAATTAATCCGGATCCGGGAACGAAAGTTCCTTATCTTCAGGTAGATGAATATGATTACTGGGTAGGAGATTCGTCTTCTCCTTTATATAATCAGTATGCAAGAGCTGATTCTGATACAGACTGGGACAAGAGCAAGTCTGAAAGAATAATTGATTATCCGACAGCTTATGGGTACTGTCTGTTTATTGGATATAACATAGAAGGTGTTCCGGGAAAAGGAAGCTGTTTTTTCTTACATTGCTCTAATGGAAGACCAACGGCAGGCTGTGTATCAGTACCAGAGTCTGATATGGCATTTATATTAAGAAATATAGGTGAGGATTGTGGGATAGTGATTGAGTAATCACTATCCCAATGCTATATCAAGAACCATCATAAGTGCAAATCCTACAGCGGCACCTATAGTTCCTATATTGCTGTGTTCGCCGTTCTGTGATTCAGGAATAAGTTCCTCTATTACAACATACATCATAGCTCCTGCTGCGAAAGAAAGCAGATAAGGAAGAACAGGCGTGATAATACCAGCAATAAGAATTGTTATGAATCCGCCGACAGGTTCAACAACACCAGAAAGCACTCCGCATATGAATGCTTTCTTCTTACTCATGCCTTCACTGCATAATGGCATTGATATAATTGCTCCTTCTGGAAAATTCTGTATTGCAATACCAATTGCAAGAGCCATTGCAGCAGTAGCAGTTATTCCTGAATCTTTCATCATTGCACCGGCGAATGCAACACCGACTGACATACCCTCAGGAATATTATGTAATGTCACAGCAAAAAGCATCATTGTAGTTTTGGATATGGAATTGGTTCTAATACCTTCCTGATTTCTGCTTTCAATATGCATATGTGGAATGACAGTATCAAGAAGCAGAAGAAAGAATATTCCTGCGAGAAAACCAACCAGTGCAGCCAGCCATTCCGGAGCACTGCTTCCTTTTGACATATCTATAGATGGTATCAGCAAAGACCATACTGATGCGGCAATCATAACTCCTGCCGCGAATCCTAAAAGCATTTTCTCAAACTTTGGAGCAATCCGTTTTTTTAAGAAGAACACCATGGCAGAGCCAAGAGATGTTCCGATAAAAGGAATTGCTAATATTATAAATTCTGACATAAAAGCTCCTTTCTATGTAAGTTAGGCATAACTAACATTATTATTATAGCATTTAAGGGTTTATATTACAAATGTTTTATCGAAAGAGAGTGATAATATGCCAAAAGTTACCTGTAACGACTTTCTGAAATAAAAGTTTCCTACAACGACTTTTTGTGATAGAATGTTTCTATACAAGTTGGAGGTGTCAGATATGGGGAATGTAGTTGATAAAGGAACCAACTTTTTGTTTCATGTGAACAGGTATGTGGCAGGTAGTGAAACTGACATGTATAAACATGGATATGCGGAGCTTTTATATGTGTCTGATGGAAGCCTTACTGAGCATGTATGTGGGGATAAGGTGCATATAAAGAAAGGCGATGTATGCTTTATTAATTCGGGGTGCGTACATAAGGAAAGCTTTGAGGAAGATGACACATTTGTAATAAGACTCGAAGTGTCAGATGAGATTATTAATGCGGTTATAAGTAATGCTATGGCGGATAAACAGGCGGTGGATTATATTAAAGAGCTTGTTAAAGTGTTAAAGAACAGCGGATATATACATTTTGGCTATAAAGATGATTATGATAATGAGCTTAAGGATATGCTTACTGCTATGATAAGCGAGTGTGGTGTGGCGGATATGGCGTCTGCATATATATGTCAGGGGCTTATGCTTAGGATTCTGTGGCGGCTAGGAACAGTATATGAGTATGCACAGTCAAGATACATAAGAAAGAAAATTAACTGGCTTTTGCATCAGGAAATTACAGATTTTATTGAAGATAATATGAAAGATGTTACAATAGATATGCTTGTTGAAAGATTCGGTTATCAGGAGGATTATTTCAACAGGTTTTTAAAGGCACAGACAGGTATGACTTTCACGGAATATCTGCAGGATTGCAGATTGAACAAATCGGCCATTCTCTTAAAAGAAGATTCAATGGATGTTGATGAGATTATAAAGGAAGTCGGATATAGAAACAAAGGATATTTTTACAGGATATTTACAGAGAAATACAACATGACACCTGCAAAATTTAGAAAATATATTAAAGAAAAGGAGTTTACGATATGAGTGATATGTATAACAATCCGGTACAGAGAGGATTCTTTCCAGATCCTTCGGTAGTAAGAGTTGGAGATGACTATTATATGGCTAATTCAACATTTCAGTATTTCCCTGCAATTGCAATCAGCCATTCCAAGGATATGATTCACTGGCATGTAATTGGACATGCAATTACAGATTCAGAAGAACTTGATTTAAGAGATATTAAAGACTCACATGGCATATGGGCACCGGATATTAATTATGTTGATGGTAAATTCATTATAATGGCAACTTTAAGGCTTAACGGAGATGGCAAAAGAGATAATAATGTATTAAGACGCCAGCTTGTTGTAACATCAGATAAGCCACAAGGACCATATTCAAAGCCAGCCTGGCTTGAGGTTGATAATATTGACCCATCTTTATTTGTTGATGATGACGGTAAGAAGTATCTTCTTATAAGTCCGGGAATCAATCTTTTACCACTCAGTGATGACTGCACTAAGGTTATAGGTGAAAGTGTGTGTGTATGGCCAGGAACTGGAGAGAGATGTCCGGAAGGACCACACATTTTTAAGAAGGGTGAGTATTATTATGCAATGCTTGCGGAAGGCGGTACAGGCTATGGACACGGAATCAATGTTGCCCGTTCAAAGAATCTGTATGGACCATATGAGGAATCACCATACAATCCTGTATTGAGACAGTTTAATCCAGATGCACCGATTCAGAGAACAGGACATGGCAATATAATTGAGACACAGGACGGAAGCTGGTGGTGCTATTATCTGTGTGGAAGACCTAATCAGGGCAACTATACAACAATAGGAAGAGAGACAGCACTTGACCCTGTTACATGGCTTTCAGACGGCTGGTTTGTGATTAATGACAGAAAAGGACCAAGCCTTACACAGAAAGCACCTGAATTACCTGAATGCACATATGAAAAATGGACAAGAGATGATTTTGATGATGATACACTTAATCTTAACTGGGAGTTTGTAAGAAATCCTGTTAAGGGTAATTATTCTCTTACAGAAAGAAAAGGATACTTAAGGCTCTGGACAATGGACGGAACTCTTAATGAGATAAGGGCTAAGAATACTCTTGTAAGAAGAGAACAGGAATTATCGTATACAGCACATACAAAGGTTGACTTCTATCCTGAAAAGGACGGAGAACAGGCAGGTCTTACCTGTTATTACAGTACTGCGACTTATGCAAGATTGTCATTGTGTTATGAGAATGGAAGAAAATTGCAGCTTGTGATTAACAGAAACCATGGCGAAGAACTTATCTCACAGGTGGACAATATAAAGGAGCAGAGCATATACTTAAAAGTTGTAGTTGATAAACTGACAAGAAGCTTTTTCTACAGCTATGATGGTGAACAATGGGAACCAGCAGGAGTGCTTGAAAATTGTATATATCTGTGTGATGAGGGTGTGCCTGATGACAGAAAGCGTCATACAGGAACGCTTGTTGGAATATATGCCAATAATGGTGGCTGCGGAAGCAGGATACCGGCAGATTTTGATTATTTTGAATATGAGGATTAGATTTTATGAGTTTTGATTGTGTGGTTATAGGCGGAGGTGCAGCCGGAATGATGGCTGCCATACAATGTAAAGAGAATAATATGCAGACTGTGATTATAGAACACACAGCAAAGCTTGGAACTAAGATATTAAAGACTGGCAATGGCAAATGTAATTTTTCTAATACATTTATGACTAAGGAAATGTATCAGAACAATAACGCAGATTATGCGATGGAGATTATTAACAGGTTTAATGTTGATGATACAATACATTTTTTTGAGGACTTAAGTGTATATAAGAAGGAACGTAATGGTTATCTGTATCCGAGGTCAGAGATGGCGGCTTCTGTGGCTCTGGCGCTTACAGGAAAGATACAGGCACTTGATATTCCGGTTTTCTTTGAGACATCTGTTAAAAGAATTGACAGGGCAGGCAGCGAATATGTGTTACAGCTTGAAGGAGCGAAGACTAATACAATTAAGACTAAGACAGTGATACTTGCATGCGGTTCGGCAGCTTCACCGTCTTCTGGTTCTGATGGAAGCGGTTATAAGCTTGTTAAGAAGCTTGGAATTAAGGTTGTTAAGCCTCTTCCGGCTCTTACGGCACTTGAATCGGACAAGAAGAATATGAAGCTTGCAACGGGTGTAAGAGCATATGGTAATGTTAAGATTATGGCAGCAGGCAGAGTGGTTGCTGAGGATACTGGCGAGATTCAGTTTACTGATTATGGAATATCAGGAATCCCTGTTTTTCAGGTGAGTCGTTTTGCTGTCAGGGCGATGGAAGAAGGTCAGAGGGTTGAAGCACTTGTTGATGTGGCAGCAGATATTAAAGAAGATGACCTTTTATCAATGCTAAAATGTGCTGTTAATACAAGAAAGCATCAGTCAGTAAGCGAAAGCCTGTCAGGGTTGTTTAATAAAAAGCTTGTAATGATGATATGTAAGGATATTGGAATTGAGGGCAATTCCTCGGCTTCTGATATAGATGACGACATATGCCGCAAACTTGTCAGACATATGAAATCCCTCCGCTACCATATAACAGGATATAAGGGAAATGATTATGCACAGGTCTGTCAGGGTGGTGTCAATGTATCAGAATTGAATGATAATCTTGAATCAGTTAATAATCCTGGGATATTCTTTGCAGGGGAGCTTGTGGATATAGATGGCAAATGTGGAGGTTATAACCTTCAGTGGGCATGGAGCAGCGGCGTGGTTGCTGCTAAGTCAGTGTTTGATTATTGTAACAGACAGGAATGAGAATAATGGAAAAGAAATGTATTAAGATTAGTAATATAAAGATATCTCCTGATAAAGATACAGCATTTTTAGAAGGAATTATAAGAAAAGAATTAAGACTTGGAAAAGATGCACAGATTGATTATGAAATAGCAAAAAGGTCACTTGACTGCAGACACAAGCCTCAGGTTATGCATATATACAGTGTCGAAGTGTATAAGGTGGTGCGTTCTGGCAGGGAAGAAAAGCTTGAGAATATAATTAAGAAATCAGGCTGTAAAAATGCTGTTATGTCTAAAAGGGTTATCTATAAGTTTCCTGTTAATGCGACAGAAAATGTTAATGAAGATGAAAGACCTGTAGTTATCGGGTTTGGACCAGCAGGAATATTCTGTGCTCTTGAGCTTGCCAAAGCGGGGCTTAGACCTGTTGTATATGAGCGTGGACAGGATGTTGATACAAGAACTAAGAAGGTTGCACAGTTCTGGGAGACGGGTGAGCTTGATACAGAATGTAATGTGCAGTTTGGTGAAGGCGGAGCAGGCACATTTTCTGATGGAAAGCTTAACACACAGATTTCAGATACATTTGGAAGAATAAGATATGTTCTGCAGAGTTTTGTTGAATTCGGTGCATCAGAAGAGATTCTGTACGCCAATAAGCCGCATATAGGAACAGACGTGCTTGCGATTGTAATTAAGAATATAAGACAGCATATTACCGCGCTTGGCGGTGAAGTTAATTTTGGAAGCTGTCTTAAAAAGATTGAGATTAAAGACGGAAAAGTGTGTGGCGTTGTCATAGCTGACAAAGATGGCGAGTATGCAAGAAAATGCAGTAAAGTGTGCCTTGCAATAGGTCACAGCTCAAGAGATACATTTGAATATCTTCACAGTGAGAATATAGATATGGAGCCGAAGCCTTTTGCTGTTGGAGTAAGAATAGAACATCCTCAGGAAATGATTAATTATAATGCTTATGCTGATGCTGCATATGAGCTTCCGGCGGCTGATTATAAAGTTACTTACAAGACAAAGAATACAGATAAAGAACGAGGTGTGTATTCTTTCTGCATGTGTCCAGGAGGTTATGTTGTTAATGCTTCATCAGAGAACGGCAGGACATGTGTTAATGGAATGAGTTATTCAGGCCGTGATTCCCGCAATGCTAATTCAGCAATAATTGTTACAGTCGGACCAGATGATTTCGGACATGGAGTACTTGACGGAATAAAATTTCAGAGACAGTTAGAAGCAAACGCTTATGCTGAAGGAAATGGAAAAGTTCCGGTACAGTTATTTGGCGATTTTGAAAAAAATATAACAACAACGGAATTGGGAGAGGTTGAGCCTTGCATAAAGGGTGAATATACATTTGCTAATCTTAGGAATGTATTACCTTCTTATGTGACAGATTCGGTTGTTGAAGGTGTGCATGGTTTTTCAAGATTTATACATGACTTTGACAGGAAAGACGCCGTACTTTCGGGTGTTGAGAGCAGAACATCAAGTCCTGTAAGAATAATAAGAAACGATGAACTTGTAAGTACATCAGTATGTGGATTGTATCCGTGCGGTGAAGGTGCAGGGTATGCAGGAGGCATAACATCTGCTGCAGTTGATGGTGTTAAGGTTGCGGAATATATGGCAGTAACAGCTGCTTGTATGGGATAATATGGACTTTTTAATAAAAATATAGTAAAATAGACAAGCATTTGATTTTTTTACTGGAGATATTAAAATATGGGGAATTATAGAGAGTTTATAAAAGATAAGAAAAGGATTGTTATAA
>ENA-OOZA01000903-OOZA01000903.1-human-gut-metagenome-genome-assembly--contig:-NODE-903-length-16297-cov-1.908570_pt1 | contig 16297 bp, 16 predicted proteins | sample MGYA00241703_ERZ501378 | MGnify/ENA primary metagenome ERZ501378 (study PRJEB25962, sample SAMEA2042916) | human gut metagenome | biome: human gut; feature: human-associated habitat; material: faeces...
CCGTTTCTTCCCATAACCAATCAGCCGAATGGATGAGGGAATTTGAATCGTCTTGCTAATGCGATAATTTCCTTCCGGCAGAAACAGTATCCCAAAGTTCTTTTCGCGCTTCACCTGATTGATTGCCTCTTGAAGTGCATCGGTCACGTCGGACTTTCCATCAGCCTTGAAGCCGTAATTCTCCGGGGTAAAGTAGAATGCTTCCGGATCGTCCGGTCTTTGCGTATAGGTGGAACCACCCTCTGCCGCCCACCCGGACGGCATATTACCGATAATCCAACAGACTATCAGCAGGTATCTCATTATTTGATAATTTCTCATTACACAGTTTGTTTTAATATGGATTTTCCTTATTTAATACGTACACCAAAGAACTTGGAACGGCCTGTGACAAACAATGTATTGCCATCCTTACCGCCAAACTGTAATGTGGACGGACGTTCGGGAACACGAATCATCCCTTTCTTCTTGCCATCCTTATCAAAAATATAAATTTCCCCATCCGCTATATAGAGGTTTCCTTCCTTATCTACCGCTGAACCAAATTCGCCCTGCTCCACAAAATAGCTCAAGTTGGAGAGCGTGCCGTCATTGGCCACATCCATCTTCACCATTCTGCGGTCATATTCATCAGAGGTATAGAAAGGCTTTCCCGGATAGGCTTCCAGCAGGGAAGAACTACGTGACAAGTCGAAATAATGAGGAATGATGGTTTTTCCATCCGGTGCCAGGAAGCACATTTCAGGAACATAGACCGACACCGCATTGAAATCGTGGAAGTCTCTCCAACGGTTAGAAGGATAAAGAGCCTTATACACGTTCTTCACTTGACCCATCGGAACACGCGGCAACAGTTTGATGGTCTCTTCCGGATTTTCCGGGTCAATGGAGTAGACTCTCATTGTATATGCGGAATTACCATATCCGCTGAAAGAAGTACCTTTTGTATCAGGCATTACCGGCATTTCCTCCGGCTTACCATTAATCAGATATCCCGGCTGCGCATCATATCTGAACAATACCAATAGATTATCTTCTGAATCAAAAGCCAGGTTGGAGGGTTTCCACGGGAAATCTGCCAGCAGCGACAAGCTGTTTGTCTCTACCGACCACTTAAAGATACGACGCATCCGATGGTCGCAGAAGTAAATGTTACCTTTACTGTCGCGCGCAATGCCTTCGGCAAATTCCAAATCGGAAGCCAATTGGTTCACCTTACCTATTTCATTGCCTAACGATTGCTGATGAGGTTCTTTTCCGGTTACAATCAAGCGAGAAAGTTCCCACGGGCGGATGTCAATGTCTTTGTTGACATCGAACACTGCAATGTTATTCGTATATTTAATCTGAGAATAGTTATGCAGGTTCAGAAATGCGATGTTCTCGCAATTGCGGATACGTACAGAACTGTGATACGGTTCATTGACACGGATAACGCGGAACATATACAAGTTTGCAAAGGTCACATCTTTGCAGTCGTCCATCTCTATCGGTTGGCAATCGGTACTTTCGCGGCTCTCTTCCTCGGTTTGCATGCAATACACCTTCCAGTTGGACACCTTGCTGAAACGTACTTCATTTCTTACATGATGCTCGATGGACATGGCATAGATACGCCCCGGAGTAGAAGTATTGTTGGCATAGAAACCATTGGTGGCATATGTGCTTGCTGTCCAGATGTCTTTAAAGGTGCCGCCACCGTTGTTGGTCACCCACAGACTCCAATACTGGTTGTCCCAAGCCATATCCTTACCGGTCTCCATGACCGGAGAAGACGGGGAACTAATTCGACGCTCGCCCCTGCGGTAAGACGACTGTCCGGAAACATTCGGAGCCGGTTTGCGCAAGGTGCCGTGCCCGCCTACAAACTTCACATCATTCAAGTACGAGCGCTCACCCGCCATCCATTTACAGCCGACAGCACGGTAATTATACGCACCGGTATTAATACCTATACCATTCAGCATGTCGTCGCCGCCTTCGGAAGATTCAACCAAAGGCACAGGCACGCCGAAACCACTGAATGCAGGCTCGCTTTCCTTCAACAGAAATTGAGTCCCAAAAGGATGCAGCCCAATCAGCTTAGTACCGGGAGACAGCTTCAACGTTCTCGTCAGGCGATACCAACCCTGGGGCACATAGATGTTTTTATGCAAAGAGACAGCTTTCTCAAAAACTTCCGTATCATCAGTCTCGCCATCACCTTTTGCCCCTAAGTCTCGGATATTGACCCATGTCTCCATTGCCGGAAGAACCGGAAGGTCCTTGCCAAGTGTAACCGGCAGTTTTGCCACCGGCTCTATTTCACATATTTCCCTGAAAGAAGAAGCATCATTCAAATCCTGATACACCAGACCGTAAGTAAACTCCTTGACTCTGTACATTTTTGCTTTTCCGGCAACTTTCTTTCCACTTTGAGCATAGCCCACCAGTACGGGAACATTCCTGCAATCCACATTCACCAGATTCAATTGCGAAAAAGTATTTCCCTCTACGCTTACCCTGACACCGGCTTCCGAAATATTCTCCCACAACGAATTCTCCACATGAAGGCGGTCTGCCAGATTCTCTGCCATTTCAAAGGCAACGGGCGTATTCTTCACATGCATATTGACGATGGCAAACCCCACCTCTTTTGAATAGACAGCCGCCTTTCTCTGCCCCTCAAAGTAAGTATCGACCATCATCATAGGCCATCCCGGAGAAGTCCTGGAGGAAATTATCCCATATTCACCGCCATAGAACCTGACGTCTTCCAGTTCATTGCCAACATCATACATGCCGGCTTTCCCCGAACCAATCCGAATGTCGCAATGATTGATAAATCCATGCTGCGCCAGGGCCACCTCGACGAGAATGGTACCTGTCTGATGGTGACAAATGACTGCTACGACCAGTACCGCGCAATGCTCGCCAGCCAGAAGGAACAGCAGATTGCCGAACAGAAAGCACGTGAACAGCTGGAGGCCTCCGGTGTAACGCCGGAATACCAGCAGATGCTGGAAGAATGTGAATCTTATATTCAGAAGATCCATCAGTGCAACCTGGATCTGCCGGGTGAAGTCATCACAGCCAAGCTGAGCCGTCTCGAAACGGTTGTTACCCGGATTCTCGAGGAGGCAAAAAAGCGCCCAAAAGAAGCCGCCGCCCTGCGGAAATTTATGGATTACTATATGCCGACAACCTGGAAGCTGCTCGACGCTTACCGTTCCTTTGAGAACGAACCAATTCAAAGCGACAATATTCTCCGAACCAAGAAGGAAATCGAGGACACACTGGATACCATCAATGCCGCATTCGAAAAGCTGCTTGATGATCTGTTCCAGACAACGGCATGGGATATTTCTTCTGATATCTCTGTTCTAAACACGATGCTGGCGCAGGAAGGCTTAAAAGAAGACGATTTCACACTTAACAATAAGTAGTTTTGAGGATTGCTCTTTCTTTTTAGAGTTCTATTACGAATGGTTAAATATCTATATATTTTTATTGATTTTATGTTAATATATAGTCAAATTACAAACACATATTGTTATGAAAATCAATAACATGATTATTAATTAAGGAGATAAAATTACTATGGACAACGAATTCAAAGATTTTACAACCACACCAACGCTAACTTTCGATGTGGCTCCGGACACAAAAGAAGCACCTGCCGCACCTGCTGCTTCTGACCTTGCAGAACAGGTTGCTGATCCGGCTTTCAACGAAAAAAATCTGACACCGGAAGAGTTACAGATGGTCAATGACTTTTCTGAAAAAATTGATTTGCACAATTCTCAGGCAATCTTACAATATGGCGTCGGCACACAGAAGAAAATGGCTGACTTCTCTGAAGCAGCTCTGAATAACGTTCGTACCAAAGATCTTGGCGAAGTAGGTGACATGCTCTCCTCTCTGGTTGTCGACCTGAAGAGTTTTGATATCACAGAGCAGGATAAGGGCTTCAAAGGATTATTCAAAAAGTCCTCCAACAAGATCACTGCCATGAAAGCAAAATATGACAAAGCAGAAGTAAACGTAAACAATATATGCACCGCTCTGGAAAATCATCAGGTAACTTTGATGAAAGATATTGCCCTGTTAGATAAGATGTACGACGTAAATTTGACTTATTTCAAAGAGCTTTCCATGTATATCCTTGCAGGTAAGAAAAAACTGGAGGAAGTCCGCACCGGTGAGCTTGCCGCTGCTGTTGCAAAAGCAGAAGTTTCCAATCTGCCGGAAGATGCACAGGCCGCCAAAGATCTGCAGTCCATGTGTGACCGTTTTGAAAAAAAAATCCATGATTTGGAATTGACACGAATGATCTCCATTCAGACTGCTCCGCAGATCCGCATGGTACAGAATAACGATACACTGATGGCTGAGAAAATTCAGTCCACCATCGTTAATACCATTCCGCTCTGGAAGAGTCAGATGGTACTTGCTCTTGGCATTGAGCACTCCGCACAGGCTGCCAAAGCACAACGTGAAGTAACGGATATGACCAATGAGCTGCTTCGCAAAAATGCTGATATTCTGAAAACAGCTACCATCGATACTGCAAAAGAATCTGAGCGTGGTATCGTTGATCTTGAGACATTGAAACATACCAATGAATCTCTGATCAGCACCTTTGATGAAGTATTAAAGATTCAGACTGAAGGCCGTGAAAAACGTCAGACTGCTGAAGCTGAAATGCAGCGTATGGAAAGCGAACTCAAAAAGAAACTACTTGAAATTCGTGGATAATTTCCTTTGTGGCTAAAATTTAGAATGTCAAAAAGGGGCATGACTTATTTTGTCTTCGCAGCTAACAATCGCTTGCTCAGAAAAAATAAGTCATGCCCCTTAATTTACGTACGTGGCACATTCTAAATTATTTCAGCCAGAACATCATTGTATACCACACGTACATCTAATTTATTAAAACTATCTATTTTGTTCTGTACGTGCCAAGTTATATAACAAAAACAGAATACCCTATCTATATCCATGACACTACAGCCACATTTTTTGCGCATGCAACATAGTGATTACTATTCCAGTACTTTCATATGCATGAGCGTCACAACGTAGGGTAATTGTATGGTTTTTAATCGCAACCTACCGTGAAGGGACTCTGGCTATTTTTTCTCAGCGAGCGATTGTTAGCCGCGGAGATATAATAAACTCAGACCCTTTCAATACCCTAAATTTTTTATCACACAAACAAGTATTTCACCAGATAAGACGCCAGCCACGCCATATGCTGTTTCCTGTCGTTTTCAAAATCCAGAAATTTCTTTTCTTCCGGCAGTGAATCTTGCAGATTCTCTGCTCTGGTGGACAGCAGATAGGATTTGATGATCAGCTGATCAATCTGGTGACGCCGCATATCTTCTCCGGGTGTGGTATGAGCATCCACTTCTGTCAGTTTTGTACGGATGCTTTTCAACAGTTCGAACAGATACTGCATCTGCTTCCGTATACGAACCGGGAAAATATATTTATTGGCAAGTAAAGCAATTCCCGCACCTGTAAGAGTATAGACCAGACGCTGCAGCAGGACAATGGGAACGCTGCTGTCTATGGACTGAAGTGCCAGTGCCGAGCAGGTGATAAAGGCAACCATCGGACCGTAGCCGTCGGCGGCATAGATCATAAAGTTTGCCACTGTCATAATGACAACTCTGGAAGCAAAATCCGGAAACAGTGTGAAAAATACAAAGCACAGTAAAATGCCGGCCATGGTGCCAAATATACGCTGCCGAACTCTCTGTACAGTGTGTTCCGTAAATGGAATCATCATGAAAAAGACGGAAATTACAAGCCAGTAAATATTATTGCTCTGCAACAGGTAGGAAATCACCAGACACGGCGTCAGTATGATCACCTGACGGAGTGCAAAGCGAAGCCGCATATTTCGAATATCCGGTTTTTGCACACGAAACGTCAGTTTACAGTAGTCTGCAGTTGGTTCCGTGGTCAGAAACTGGGGATAAAATTTTGTATAAATTTCCTCTGCACATGCGAGATTTTCCTCCTGTTCCGGATGACTGGTCAGATAATTGATGACCTGAAATACAAGTATAAAGCGGCAGTACCAGTTGATTTTTCCTTTGTGACGCAATGTCGCACGATTGTAAGAATAAATCTCCATGCTGCATTTTTGATTAATCTCGCATAGCTTTTTATGAACCGGAAGAAAATTTTCTATGTTTTCTGCAAGAGATGAAGCATCACCGTCCTTATCTGTAAGGTCAAGCAGCTGTCTGCAAATCTCAAATCCCTCCTGAATCAATCCGGTTAAGCGTTTTTGCGTATTTTCCTTGCGGGAAAGCAGCCAGGAAAATAAAAATACAATGGCGAAACTTGACAACAGGGCAAGTAAACGGTTCCCCAAAGCTGGAACGGTATGCACCGGTGCAATCTGGAAAAAAATCAGTGCCATGCCTGCCGGAAAATAATTGTTCGGATTATATTCGTCGATCAGCAGGTAAGCCAGCCAGAACAGCGCCGCCGCATTGATCAGAATGCAGAGCGGAAGATTGATGACGGCAAGAAATGAAAAAAATGCCATGATCATATAGACGCCGAAATTCCGAATCAGACATTCATAATGATTGCACATATTTCGGTAACGCAGAAATGAAAGAGTCGCAAAAGGACCGATCATTGTATTTTCCATACCAAAGAAAAAATATGTGATAAAAAATATAATCGTAGCAACAATGGTTGGCGCAATGGCCGAATGTATCAAGTTTTTCTGCTTTTCTAATAGTTTCAAAAAATCACCTCATATCAATTTTAAGAAGAAAAAAACAGTAAGTCAATGGAAATTTTTTGAGAAGTGTGGTAAACTAAAAACCAAATAGGCTCTTGTGGTACGTATGTCAGATTTTTGAGGAAGATGGCAGATAGATAGTATTAAATGATCTGTAAAAAGCAGAACAAAAAAGGTTTAATGAACTTCGAAAATTACAGAAGCAGGTGTGTCACGGGAGATAAATATGGAAAGAAAAGAGGTGCATTTATCATATGAGAATAGGAATGGGTTATGATGTGCATAAGCTGACAGAGGGACGTAAGCTGATCCTTGGTGGTGTGGAAATCCCGCACAGTCTGGGACTGTTGGGACACTCTGACGCAGATGTGTTACTGCATGCGATCATGGATGCATTGCTTGGGGCAGCGGCACTGGGAGATATCGGAAAACATTTTCCGGATACGGACGAGCGGTATCGCGGAATTTCCAGTTTAAAGCTGTTGGAGCATGTGGCAGAATTGCTGGAGGAAGAACATTATATTATAGAAAATATCGACGCGACGGTCATCGCGCAGAAACCGAAGCTGAGACCGTATATTGAGCAGATGGAGCAGAATATTGCGGATACGCTTCACATTTCTAAGAGTCAGGTCAACGTCAAGGCGACCACAGAGGAACATCTGGGATTTACCGGCAGAGAAGAAGGTATTTCTTCCAATGCGGTGTGTCTGTTGTCTACGATTTATGAAAACAGCGTAGCAGTTGGGGACAGCGCGGCAGGCTGCCCGGGATGCGGAGGCTGTCATTGAGGATGCGCTATCTGACACAGGGCGAAAAAGAGAACAGTCGCAGACTTTATGAGTGTTGTTTCCCGGAAGACAGTCAGAAATTTGTGGATTATTATTATCAGGAAAAATGCAGGGATAATGAGATTGCAGTGATTGAAGCGTGTGGAAATATTGTTTCTATGGTACATGCCAATCCATTTACGGTAAGCTGTTGTGGTACACAGGCAGAGGTGCATTATATTGTGGCAGTGGCTACTGCTCCTGAGTATCGGCGCAGAGGCTATATGCGTCAGCTGATGCAGCAGGTTTTGCGTGATTGCCGGGAACGCGGCGAAGCATTTTCCTTTCTGATGCCGGCAGATCCGGCTTATTATGAGCCATTGGGATACCGCTACTGGAACAATCAGTATGTGTGGGAGTTTCCCAAAAAGCAGGAATTGCTGCTAAAGGGATTATGCCAAAATCCAGAATATCAGTCCGATGATGATCCAAAAGCGCTGGCACAGATGGCAAATGGGATACTTGCAGATCAGTTTGACCTTTACATTCTGCGAAATGCATCGTATTATGAACGGATAGAGAAAGAACAGGAAAGCGAAGATGGCGGGGTATATGTCTGGTATGATGAGCAAAAAACTCTGGTTGGAAGTGTTTTTTATGCTAAAGAAGACGGATTTGAACTCCGGGAACCGATACTGGCAGACGTGAGAAAACAGCAGATTCCCGATAAAGCTAGTTTAGGCAAAGCTGATTTAGATAAAGGTAATTCTGATCAGGACAAACTGTTGCTTGGAGAAAGAAAAGATGACAGTTTTTATGTAACAGAGCGAAAAAAATCTGTGATGATGGGGAGAATTACAGATTTACCGGTATTTGTACAGATGCTGCGCTCAGAAAAGCCCTATGAAGAAATTTTACAGATCAGGGATGACATATTACCGGAAAATAATGGCATTTTTCGGATTTATATAGATAAAACAGGCGGAAGGGCAGAGAGAGCAGATGCTTGCGAAAATGCCAGAGCCATGGATATAGCAACATTTGGTCAACTGATGTTTGACAGGTTACGAATTTTTGTTAACGAGTTGGTCTGACCATGGAGGTAAGAAAGATGTTAAAATTTGAAGAGATTATCAGTAAATTTCAGATAGAAGGGGAAATTACCGATGTAAAACCGCTTGGTCATGGAACGGTAAACCATACGTATGAGATCGTTTGCGGCGGAGAGCATTATGTACTTCAGGAGATGAACCATATTGTGTTCAAATATCCGACAGAAGTTATGAATAATCTTTTTCTGGTCACAGAATATCTGAGAGATGCGATTGAGCGGGAAGGACGGGATCCGGAACTGGAGGCACTGACCTTTATCCGCACGAAAGCGGGAAATCAGTTATTACAGACCGAGGAAGGCAGTTATTTCCGTCTGTATCGTATGATCTGCTGTGGTGAGGAGATGCAGAAGCCGACCACGCCGGAAGAGGCTTATGAGGCAGCAAAGGCAGTCGGTGAGTTCCATCGCCGTCTGCGTGATTTTGACAGCAGCCAGCTTGGTGCTACTGTGCCAAAACTGCACGATATGCGAAATGCCATGAGACAGCTTCTGGATGCGGTTCGTGCGGATATCTGTTTCCGTACGTCTGACTGTCAGGAGCAGATTCAGTTCGTGCTGGATCGTTCCAAACAGCTCAATCAGATTCAGGATGCAATGGAATCCAAACAGATTCCGCGCCGTGTGACACATAATGATACCCGTTACAGCAATGTGCTGATTGACAGTGACAGTAAAAAGTCCATCTGTCTGATCGATCTGGATACGGTGATGTCCGGTGCATCGATTCTTGATTTTGGTGACGCAGTACGCGCAGGAGCGGCTACGTTTACAGAAGATGAAAAATTTGGCAATATTGAGCTGGATCTTGATCTGTATCGTGGCTATGTACAGGGTTACTGCCATGAGATGGGAAGAATTCTGACTGCAAAAGAAAAAGAACTGATGGTATACGCCGTATGGCTGATGGCGATGGAGAGCGGTATCCGCTTCCTGACAGATTATCTGAGCGGCGATCGAAATATCACGAATTTTTCAGATGAGCGCCAGAATCTGTACCGTGCGGTTAATCAGTTTTTCTTAGTACTTGATATTGAAGAAAAGAAAGAGCAGATGAATGAGATTACAGCTGCGGTTCTGATGAAAAAATAGCACATGAAGGAACAGAAGTTGTTCTACTGAAATGATAGTATACAGTTACAGAAGATAAAAATATTTTTCAGAAAAATAAGTGCATCGAAAAAGTACATTTGGAAAGAGCAAGGAAATATATATTGAGAAAGGAGAGCGGGGCAACCTGCTTACATGGAATGAAACTTTATAATACACTGACAAAACAGAAAGAAGAATTTGTACCGTTACACGAGGGAAAAGTAAGCATGTATGTGTGCGGACCGACCGTATATAACTTTATCCATATCGGAAATGCGCGACCGATGATCGTATTTGATACTGTCCGCAGATATATGGAGTACAAAGGATATGAAGTAAATTATGTATCCAACTTCACCGATGTAGATGACAAGATCATTAAAAAGGCCATTGAGGAAGGTCGCAGCGCGGAGGAAGTATCTCAGCAGTACATTGAAGAATGCAAAAAAGATATGCATGACATGAACGTAAAACCGGCAACTACCCATCCTCTGGCAACACAGGAGATTCAGGGCATGCTGGATATGATCAGCACTTTGATTGAAAAAGGATATGCTTACGCGGCAGCAGACGGAACCGTTTACTACCGCACCAGAAAATTCAAAGATTACGGAAAACTTTCCCACAAAAATATCGATGATTTGGAAGCAGGACACAGAAATATTCAGGTAACCGGTGATCTGAAGGAAGATCCGCTGGATTTCGTACTGTGGAAACCGAAAAAAGACGGCGAGCCGTATTGGGAGTCTCCGTGGTGTCAGGGACGACCGGGCTGGCATATTGAGTGTTCTGTTATGTCCAAAAAATATCTGGGCGATGAGATCGACATTCATGCCGGTGGCGAGGATCTGATTTTCCCACATCATGAGAATGAGATCGCACAGAGTGAAGCTGCAAACGGAGTACCATTTGCAAAATACTGGCTGCACAATGCGTTTTTAAATATTGATAACAAAAAAATGTCCAAATCTCTCGGAAATTTCTTTACCGTAAGAGAGATTGGCGAGAAGTATGACCTTCAGGTGCTGCGTTTCTTCATGCTTTCTGCTCATTACAGAAGTCCGTTAAACTTCAGTGCAGATCTGATGGAAGCTGCAAAGAGTGGTCTGGAGCGTATCGTGACAGCAGCAGAGAACCTGCAGAGATTATCCGGAAGCACAACCGGTGAGCTGACAGAGAAAGAAAAAGAACTTTTGACACAGTCTCATGTATATCAGGAAAAATTCGAGGCTGCTATGGATGATGATTTCAATACAGCCGATGCCGTATCTGCAATTTTTGAGTATGTCAAATTCTGCAACACCAATGCAAGCGGTGAAAACAGTAAAGCATACATTGATGCATTATATGCAAAATTAAAAGAGCTGTGTGATGTACTTGGAATCATTGTAGAAAAAGAAGCTGAAATTCTGGATGAGGATATCGAGAAACTGATCGAGGAGCGTCAGACAGCAAGAAAAGAGAAAAACTTTGCCCGTGCCGATGAGATTCGTGATGAACTCGCTGCAATGGGAATTATTCTGAAAGATACAAGAGAAGGAGTTACATGGAAAAGAGCATAGATACAGCAGCACTGCCGATTTTCAGTGCAATCCGTGAAACATTTGATATTCGAAAAGGAGATATCCGGACTTATTCGCCGCTGACGCTGGCGTATATCGGAGATGGCATTTACGATCTTGTGATCCGGTCCATGATCGTGGCGCAGGGCAATACGAAGGCAAGCCAGCTTCACCAGCATACGAGCCATCTGGTAAAAGCACATTCCCAGTCGGCCATGATGGAGTATCTGCTTCCGGTACTTTCCGAGGAGGAAGAAGCCGTATATAAGAGGGGACGGAATGCAAAATCTCCGACTATGGCAAAAAATGCCAGCATGAGTGATTATCGCCGGGCAACGGGATTTGAGGCTCTGATGGGATATCTGTATCTGGCAGACCGGGTTGACCGGATTCTGGAGCTTACGGTTCTGGGACTGGACGGTCTGGAGAAAGAAGAAAAACTGCATCAGCATCATTAGGAATCTGTTCAGAAATTTGACAGAAGTTTAAATAAATCAGGAAGTCCCCTGCTTCAATTGCGAAAAAGTAATAAGTTATGGGGACTTGCTTAATATCAGGAGAAACATATATGAGATATGAAGAATTAACCATCGAGGGCAGAAATGCAGTTCTGGAAGCATTTCGTTCCGGCAAGACCATTGATAAGGTGTTTGTGCTGGAAGGCTGTCAGGATGGTCCGATTAAAACAATTTTAAGAGAAGCAAAAAAACATGGCACCATGGTAAAATTTGTTTCCAAAGACCGTCTTGATAATATGTCTGAAACAAAGAAACATCAGGGGGTTATCGCTTATGCGGCAGCATACAATTATGCAACTGTGGAGGATATTCTGGCAAAAGCTGAGGAAAACGGAGAGCCGCCATTTATCTTTCTGTTAGATGGAATTGAAGATCCGCATAATCTGGGCGCAATCATTCGTACTGCGAACCTTGCAGGTGCACACGGGGTCATTATCCCGAAAAATCGTGCGGTTGGACTGACTGCAACCGTAGCAAAAACTTCTGCCGGAGCATTGAATTATACTCCGGTGGCAAAAGTAACAAACTTGAGTACAACCATGAAAGAACTGAAAAAACAGGGACTCTGGTTTGTGTGTGCCGATATGGACGGAGAAGTAATGTACCGTCAGAACCTGACCGGACCGATCGGACTGGTGATTGGAAATGAGGGTGATGGTGTCAGCAAACTGGTGCGTGAAAACTGTGATTTTACCGCATCCATTCCGATGAAGGGTGACATTGATTCTCTGAATGCATCAGTGGCAGCAGGTGTTCTGGCTTATGAGATCGTACGCCAGCGGTTACAGAAAAAATAAGAGATTCTGAAAAACAGATGGATAAAGAATACGGGCAGGGAAATAACAGATACAAAAATGTATCCGGAAATGTTTTGTATTCGTTTTAGGATCATCAGATAGAAATGGAATAAGAATATATGGAAAAACGGTATGAAGTCTTGACGGACGAAGAACTGATAGAAAAATTACGCGCCGGGGAATCCGGTGTCATGGATTTTCTGCTGGAAAAATATAAATATCTCGTTCGTAAAAAGGCAAATGCTGTTTTTTTGTTGGGCGGAGATACAGATGATCTGGTGCAGGAAGGGATGATCGGATTGTTTAAGGCAGTCCGCGATTTCGACAGCAGCCAGGGGAGCTTTTATTATTTTGCAGATCTGTGTATTGGCAGGCAGATTTATCATGCCATCGAGGCTGCCAGCCGAAAGAAACACGGTCCGTTAAATTCGTATATTTCTCTTTCGGAGGAATCGTCGGATATGACAGGTGTTCCACTGGCAGAAAGCCTTTCCCTGCGGGAAGACAATCCCGAGCAGATTCTGATCGAACGGGAGAATGTGGCACAGTTTCTGGAGGAAATTCGTTCCAACTTAAGCCCGTTAGAGCAGAAAGTATTAACGGATTATCTGGATGGCATGAATTACCGCCAGATTGCAGAAAAATGGAACAAACCGGAGAAATCCATTGATAATGCCCTGCAGCGGGTCAAATCCAAAGTACAAAAACTCAGATTCCGTAAGTGAAATTGACCGGATCTAAAAACAACTGAATATGTGGCGGGAAAAATGTAAATATCAGGAATGCTGCCAACAGTACGAACAGGAGCAGGAAAGCGGCAAGGGTTGTCAGTTTCAGTGGATGTTCCAGAAAACGAGTGCTGGCATAAAAGGTCAGAAAGACACTGACGGCAAAGATGGCAATGTCAACCGGGAAAAATCCTTTGCCGATGATGCCGGTATAAGTGTAGAAACTGACCGGAATAAAGGCAAGTCCGCAGAAAAGTCCCAATACGCGGGCTGTAAGCAGATCCTTAGAGGAAGAACCATATTTTTTGTATTCCCAGAGAAAATACAGAAAAGACGGGAAAAAGAGGAGCTTCATATGTTCCCAGGTAGATTCGTTGACTGCACTGAACAGACCTGCCACAGGTGCTTCCCGCAGCCATGAAAAACTGAAATGCAGCAGAGTCCCAAGGATCAGAACAAAGAAAAATCCGATTTTGTTTGATTTTTTCAGAAAATTGTTTACAAATTGAATCATAAAAATGCCTCCATATATGATAAAAGATGTATGAAAACAGTGTGTTTTTTCACACATTTCCTGTATCAGTATATGCAGGCATTGTAGGATTCAGAACCAAAAATTGTAGTTATAACTTTTGTAAGAGAAAGAAGTATGTTATTTACTTTTTAATTCTGCCAAGAAAGCGTATATGAGGAATTTCTTTCTGTTAAAAGAGAAATTTGCCTTGTTTAGAGCAGTTCACGATAGATACGCAACGTATTTTGATAACAGATTTTTTCAATCTGAGTCGGTGTTAAGCCGGCTTTTTTCATTTTTTGAACCAGCTTTGGCATAATGCTGCAGTCCGGAATGTCAGCGTAGCGGTCGATTCCGTCAAAATCAGAGCCAAGGGCAACGAAATCTTCCCCGCCAAGATTTATCATGTATTTCATGTGCTGTACCGCCAGATCCAGATAAGTTTCATTCGCGTCTGGAGCTCCGAGAAAATGCTGGCAAAAATTGATACCGGCGATGCCACCGCGTTTTGCCAGTTTGCGGATCATGTCATCTGCTAGGTTTCGTGGAGCAGTGCACAGGCTGCGGGCATTGGAGTGGCTTGCCACAAATGGTTTTTTTGTATGAGCAAGGACATCATAAAATCCTGCATCAGACAGATGGGAGACATCGATGATCATTCCGAGATGCTCCATTTCTTCCAGAAAGCAGATGCCCTGTTCTTTTAGGCCTTGTTCCCGTTTGTTTGGATATCCAAGGGAATTTTCGTGATTCCAGGTAAGTGTCATCATGCGCATGCCAAGCCGATACAGAATGTGCAAAAATTCCGTTTTTCCAAGGGTAATCTGTCCTTCCTCTCCGGTTAACAGCGCAGACATGACACCGTCGGACTGATTTTTTTCAATGTCAGCAAAGCAGCGGACCGGGCGAATGATATCGTGATGTGCGTCCATTTCGGAATAAAACAGATCGATCATTTCCAATGCGTCCTGAAGAGGAGTCTGAGTCTCTGCCAGATTGATGAATACTGCAAAATTCTGAAGCAGATAATTGCTTTGCTGCATCCAATCCAGTGAAATCTGAGTGAGGTTCTGATCTAAACCGTAGGATTCTCCCTGACGTTTCTGATGAAGCAGGGCAGAGAGGGTGTCACAGTGCATATCAATGATTTTCATGGTAAAAAGACCTCCGTTATGGTAAAATTATTAGTAATTATATTTATATATACTTATCGTGGTGTTCGTGAAAAATTCACATATAGCTATTATACTAGATATAATATAAAATAGATAGAAAAAATCCAATGCTGAAAGTGCCGGAAAAAGAAATATGTTACTGGATGTAGAGTAGAATAGGAAGAATGTTACTGAATGTAGGGTAGAATAAGAAGAAATGTGACACCCGGATGTGATCTGAAGTAACATAGATGAACTGTGATAATAAAAGTAGTATAAAATAAACAGAAAGAATGGAGAAGATATACTTTATGGATGACAGAAGATTTTTTTCAAAAATTGGAATGAGTTACTTTGTTATGGCGCTGTTAACGACGGGAATACAGCTTGTCGTGTCGCTGATCATAGCGGTAGCAGCACCGGAATGGAGTGATCTGGCAATTGTAAACTGGCTGGTATCACTGATTCCGCTGTATCTGATTGCAATTCCGGTTTGCTTTAAAATGTTACACTCACTGCCGGCAATGCAGTTGTATCAGAATAAATTAAAACCGGGACGGTGGTTTCGAATTTTATGTATCAGTATTTTTATCATGTATGTAGGAAATATTATTGGAAATATCGTGTGTACGCTGATCACGCGGGCAACCGGACTGGATTTGACACTGGGATTGGACAGTCTGATGACCGGAGGAAGTGTATGGTACAACCTGCTGTTTACTGTGATTTTGGCACCGATCATGGAAGAATTCATTTTCCGTAAAGCACTGATAGACCGCACAATCGTGTATGGGGATAAGGCGACTGTGCTGTTGTCCGGTTTGATGTTTGGTCTGTTTCACGGCAATTTCCATCAGTTTTTCTATGCGTTTGGATTGGGGTGTGTGCTGGCATATGTATACATCCGCACCGGAAAGCTCAGGTATACTATCGCACTGCATATGTCCGTGAATTTCTTGGGAGGTTTTTTATCTTCGTGGCTTCTGGAAAAAATGGATTATGCTTCATGGCTTTCACAGAATCCATATGATTCCGTTGATCTGATTTTTAATCATGCGGGACCATTACTGGCATTGATTTTATTAGAACTCGGAATGATCGGACTTGCCATTGCAGGACTTGTATTTTTTATCCAGTCGGTGAAAAAACTGGAGTGGCGTACCGGGGAATATGAGAAACCAGCTGGAAAAATGGCAGGGGTAATGTTTGGAAATCCGGGCATGCTATTATTTATTGCTGCCTGTGTGGGACTGTTTATCATGTCGATGCTGTGATGAAGTTAGGAAAAAAAAGGCAGATA
>ENA-OOZA01000906-OOZA01000906.1-human-gut-metagenome-genome-assembly--contig:-NODE-906-length-16267-cov-2.031705_pt1 | contig 16267 bp, 17 predicted proteins | sample MGYA00241703_ERZ501378 | MGnify/ENA primary metagenome ERZ501378 (study PRJEB25962, sample SAMEA2042916) | human gut metagenome | biome: human gut; feature: human-associated habitat; material: faeces...
TCTTCCACGCGCCGCGGGCACTGCTGCCGGTCAGGGCGGCAGCGGCCACCCACAGCAGCCCGGCCAGGCGGCTGGGCAGATAGTTGGCCACGTCGTCCAACCTGGCGGCGGCACGGCCAAAATACAGGTATTTCTGGTTTTTGTAGCCCAGCATGCTGTCCATCGTGTTGATGGCCTTATAGGTCAGCGCCAGCGGCGCGCCGCCCAGCAGCATGTACAATAGCGGGGCAATCACGCCATCGCTGGCGTTTTCGGCCACGGTTTCCACAGCGGCTTTGGTCACGCCCTCCGCCGTCAGGTTTTGGGTATCGCGCCCCACAATGCGGGCCACGGCCTTGCGGGCGGCGGGCAGGTCCTGCTTTTGCAGCTCTTTGTACACATTACGGCTTTCCTGCGCAAGACCCTTAGCGGCCAATGCCTGGGCGGATTCAGAAGCAACAATCATATGTATGCTCAGATTATCGATGATACCGTTGGAAAAACTCTTGTTTCAGCTTCTACAGTACAGAAAGAAGTTAAGGCAGAGCTTGAAAAAACTAATGACGTTGCAGCAGCAGCTCATTTAGGAACAGTAATTGCTAAGAGAGCAATTGAAAAAGGTATCACAACAGTTGTCTTCGACAGAGGAGGTTTCATTTACCAGGGTAAGATTCAGGCACTGGCAGATGCAGCCCGTGAAGCTGGTCTTAATTTCTAAACAAGGAGGATATAACATGAAGCGCGAATTAATTGATGCTAGTCAATTAGAATTAGAAGAAACAGTAGTATCAATCAAACGTGTTACTAAGGTAGTAAAAGGTGGACGTAATATGCGTTTCGCTGCTTTAGTAGTAGTTGGTGATAAAAACGGTCATGTTGGAGCTGGTTTAGGTAAAGCGATTGAAATTCCTGAAGCTATCCGTAAGGGAAAAGAAGACGCTATGAAGAAACTGGTTAAGGTTCCTGTAAATGAAGTAGGTTCCATCCCACATGATTTCATTGGAAAATTTGGAAGTGCAGAAGTTTTATTAAAAGCATCTCCAGAAGGTACCGGTATCATCGCCGGAGGTCCTTCTCGTGCGGTTCTTGAACTTGCAGGATATAAGAATATCCGTTCCAAAGCATTAGGTTCTAACAATAAACAGAACGTAGTACTTGCTACAATCGCTGGTCTTAAAGAGATTAAGACTCCAGAAGAAGTTGCAAGACTTCGTGGCAAATCAGTTGACGAACTGTAAAAGGAGGAAAGAAAGATGGCAGATAAATTAAAAATCACATTAGTTAAGTCTCCTATCGGTGCTATTCCTAAACAGAGAGCAACTGTAGAAGCATTAGGACTTAAAAAAGTCAACAAAACAGTTGAAATGCCTGACAACGATGCTGTACGCGGAATGATTTGGCATGTTAGACACTTGGTAAAAGTTGAAGAAATTTAATTGCAGATAAGGAGGTACCCGTAAATGAATTTATCTAATTTACATCCTGCTGCAGGTTCCAAACACAGCGATGCTTTCCGTGTAGGTCGTGGACATGGTTCAGGAAACGGAAAGACTGCAGGCAGAGGACAGAAAGGTCAGAAATCTCGTTCTGGCGGAAAAGTTCGTGTAGGTTTTGAAGGTGGACAGATGCCTTTATACAGAAGACTTCCTAAGAGAGGCTTCACTTGCATCAACTCAAAGAAAATCATCGCAATCAATGTTTCCGAACTTGAAAGATTCGAAGCAGATAGCGTTGTAACAATCGACACTTTAATCGAAAGTGGTTTAGTAAAAAATACCTTTGACGGTGTTAAAATTCTTGGAAACGGAGAATTAAGCAAGAAGCTTACAGTTCAGGTTAACGCATTCTCTAAGAGTGCTGTAGCTAAGATTGAAGCTGCTGGCGGAAAAGCTGAGGTGATTTAATGTTCGAAACTCTCAGAAATGCTCTGAAAGTGAAGGATATTAGAAAAAGACTCCTATTTACATTAGTAGTTTTAATTATCTGCCGATTGGGCAGTCAGCTTCCAATACCGGGAATTGACACTGATACAATCAGCCAGTATTTAAACTCTTTGTTAGGAGATTCTTTTAACCTGTTGAATTCCTTTACTGGCGGATCATTTGAATCTATGTCATTGTTCGCGTTAAACGTAACACCATATATCACGGCTTCTATCATTATCCAGCTCCTTACCATTGCCATTCCGGCATTGGAAGAGTTGTATCGTGATGGCGAGGACGGACGTAAGAAGATTAACAACATCACAAGATTTGTTACCCTCGGACTTTCCCTTCTTGAAAGTGCCGGTCTGGCAATCGGTTTTGGAAAACAGGGCCTTTTGTCAAACTATGGTCCGCTGATCGTAATGGAGATGATTGTTTGCTTAACAGCAGGATCAGTCTTTGTTATGTGGCTTGGAGAACAGATTACAGATAAAGGTGTAGGAAACGGTATTTCCATCATCTTACTTTGTAACATCGTTTCCCGTATGCCAAGTGATTTATATAATCTGTACCAGAAATTTATGGAAGGTAAACAGATTAGCAACGTAATTATTGCCGGAGTGATTATTTTCATTGTTATCATTGGAACGATTATTCTTACAATTATTTTAAATGATGCAGAGAGAAGAATCCCTGTGCAGTATTCAAGAAAAATCCAGGGTGGAAGCCAGCTTGGAGGATTAGGATCAACATTACCTGTAAAAGTAAATACAGCAAATGTAATGCCAATCATCTTTTCTTCCTCACTGTTACAGTTCCCACTGGTAATCAAGCAGCTCATTGGAGCAGATCCAAAAGGTGCTGCCGGATTTATTTTCAACGCATTAAATCAGTCAAACTGGTGTAATCCAGATCACTGGAACTGGTCTATCGGTTTAATCGTTTACCTGGTTCTCAACGTAATATTCGCATATTTCTACACATCGATTACATTTAACCCGTTAGAAATATCCAATAATATGAAGAAACAGGGTGGTTACATTCCAGGAATTCGTCCTGGTAAGGCAACCGTTGATTACTTAAATTCAATTTTAACTTATATTATTTTTATCGGTGCAGTTGGTCTTTGTATCGTTGCAGTAATTCCGATTTTCTTTAACGGATACTTTGGTGCGAATGTCTCCTTTGGAGGAACATCTATCATCATTATCGCTGGTGTAGTATTAGAGACAATGAAACAGATTGAATCTCAGACATTAGTACGTCAGTATACCGGATTTTTAACAGAATAATATTCGAATTTTTTATAGAAAACCTGTGTTGTTGAATCTATGATTGAACAGCGCAGGTTTTTTTGTTGTAGGACGGACGAAGGCTATCCGCTCTCTTTGGGCGCGTCTGTTGACCACCCACAAGGGTAATTTTTTGTTTTTGTATCGGGAATTTTCCCAAACATCGTGGAAAAATACAAAAAATTAAGCACATTTGTAAAAATGTATAATTTACAGAACAAAGAAAATGTTGTAATATATACATATAGAAACGGGTGACATAAGCGGTAATATTTGTGCGATTTTATCGGAATGTATTTTTTTGTAAGCAATTGGCTGGTGAATTTTATTTCTTTCCGATATATTTTAATGCTCAGATAAGCAGAAAGGGAATGCGTAGCTTTTTGTCATGCGGCCAAAACAAATGGAGGTATAAGAAGATATGTATGACATTATTGTAATTGGTGCCGGTGTTACTGGTACTTGTACTGCAAGAGAGTTGTCCAAGTATCAGGTAAATATGTGCGTAATCGATAAGGGTGATGACGTTGCATCTGGAACATCCAAAGCAAACAGTGGTATTGTTCATGGTGGATATGACTGTAAACCAGGAACTCTTATGGCAGAGATGAACGTAAGAGGTAACGAGCTTCTTTATGAACTGGCAGAGGATCTGGATTATCCAATTAAGAAAAACGGTTCCCTCATTGTCTGTACTGTACCGGGAGAAAGAGGCAAGTTAGATGTCCTTTTAGAGCAGGCAAAAGAGAACGGTGTTCCAGGATGTCGTATTATTGATAAAGAAGAAGCTCTTAAGATGGAGCCTAATCTGACTGATAATACAGTAGCAGCTCTGTATGTTCCAACAGGTGGTATTATCTGTCCATGGGGACTTGCGATTGCTATGGGTGAAAATGCTGCAATGAACGGATGCGAATTTAAGTTTGAGCATGCAGTTGAGAACATCATCAAGAAAGATGACCACTACGAAGTAGTAACCAATAAAGGAACATTTGAAACTAAGATTGTTGTTAATGCAGCAGGTGTATATGCAGATACTCTTCATAACATGGTTAGCGAAGATAAGAAACATATTATCGCTCGTAGAGGTGAGTATCTCCTTATGGATAAAGAATTAGGAGATTACTTCTCAGCAACAGTATTCCCACTTCCTGGTAAGATGGGTAAAGGTATCCTCTGTGCACCTACAATCCACGGCAATATGTTCGTAGGACCATCTGCAACAGACGTTGAAGGTAAGGATGCAGTAGAGACAACACAGGAGATTCTTGATGATTTAGCTTACAAAGCACAGCACAGCTATCTCACAAGAACAAAACTTCCTATGAATAAGATTATCACTTCTTTCGCCGGACTTCGTGCTCATTTACCAGAACATGAATTCATTATCGAAGAAGCAAAAGATGCACCGGGATTCTTTGATGCATTAGGAATCGAGTCTCCGGGACTTACAAGTTCCCCTGCGATTGCTGAGAGAATTGCCGGACAGATTCAGGATAAATATCATTTCCCAGAGAAAGACAACTTCATCGCAAAACGTAAAGATGTTATCCATATGGAAGACCTTACTTTAGAAGAAAAGAATGCTTTAATCAAAGAAAAACCAGAATACGGCAGCATCGTATGTCGTTGTGAGATGATTACTGAAGGCGAGATCATGGATGCAATCAATCGTCCACTTGGTGCAAGAACTATGGATGGTGTAAAACGTAGAACTCGTGCAGGTATGGGTCGTTGCCAGGCAGGTTTCTGTACTCCTAGAACAATGGAAATTCTTTCAAGAGAGCTTGGTATTCCAATGACAGAAATCACTAAGAAGGGTGAAGGTTCCAATCTGTTAGTAGGAAAGATTAAAGAAGACTAGGATCAGTATTGAAAGAAAGTGAGGAATAATACTATGAAATCTTATGATGTCGTAATCGTAGGTGGAGGTCCTGCTGGTTTAACAGCATCTGCATTCTTATTAAAAAAAGGATATTCTGTTACTATATTCGAAAAATATGATTATCTTGGAGGATTACTTGTTCATGGAATTCCAGAGTTTAGACTTCCAAAGAAGATTGTAAAAAATACAATTCAGAAAATACTAAATTTAGGATTACAAGTAGAATATAATAAAGAGCTTGGAAAGAATTTTACATTACAGGAGCTTGAAGATAAATTTGATGCAGTATTCTTAGCTTATGGTGCTAATATAACTACTAAGATGGGAGTAGACGGAGAGAATTTACAAGGAGTATTTGGAGGAAATCAACTTTTAGAAAAAAAGTTACATCCAAATTATCAAGGAAAAAAAGTTGCTGTAATAGGTGGCGGAAATGTAGCAATGGATTGTGCTAGAACAATAAAAAGATTAGGTGCAGAAGAAGTAGATGTTATATATAGAAGAGCAGAAGAACAAATGCCAGCAGAAGCAAAAGAAATAGAAGAGGCTAAACAAGAGGGAATAAAGTTTTTATTTCAGAATAATATTGTAAAAATTGTAGGAAATCAAAAAGTAGAAAAATTAGAATTAATTAAAACAGAATTAGTGCAAAAAGAAGGAGAAAAAAGAAAAGTTCCTATTAATATAGAAAATTCAAATTATTTAATTGATATAGACTATGTAATAATGGCATTAGGATCAATGCCTGAACAGTTTACAAACGATTTAGAACTCGATTTAGACAAGTATGGCTATATTATAGTGAATGAAAAAAATAGAACCTCAAAAGCTAAAATTTTCGCTGGAGGAGATATTGCTGGATGTAAAGGAACTGTTGCATGGGCTGCTAGGTCTGGAAGAGATGCGGCAAATTCAATAGATGAATATTTAAAAAATATGGAACAAAAATCTATAAGTTAGATTACAAAGAAAGCGAGGAAAGGAGGATATGTATAGTTTACAATGGTTGAAAATAGAATTAAAAATATTTTCAAATAGGAAAATTCAAATACTGTTAAGAGAGCTAGATGGAGATACATATTTTAGAGTATGGATTCAATTATTAATTATTGCTGTAGAATGCAATAGAAATGGAAAATTAGTAATAGGCAATAATAAACCAATGACAATAGAAAATTTTTCAAAGATTATGGGAAAGGCTAAGAAAAAAATTGAAAAGATTATTCAAAAATTTCTAGAATTAAATATGCTAATTGTGGAAGATGGAGCATATAAAATTAAAAATTGGGACAAGTATCAAAGTATTGAGCCATATGAAAAATATAAAGAACAAAATAGAATTAGACAACAAAAATATCGTGAAAAGTTGAAAAGTGAAAAAGAAGAAAGTAACGTTACAATAACGTTGGATAACACACAAGAAGAAAATAAGATTAAAAATATATTAGATAAAGAAGGAGATGAGAATAGAAGTGGATTTAGAAAATGTGAATTTTAAAGTTATCACCAATGAAGGTGCAAAATGTGGATTTTGCAATAAAAAATTAAAGCCAGTAGGATTAAGTTATCTTTATGCAAATGTTAATCACGATATGGTAGAATATGAGAGGTGTGATTGTAGTGAAGCAATTGCATTTTGGAAACAATATGATTCAAAGCAAAATGAAAAAGAAAAACAAAGAAAATATAGAGAAATAATAAATAAAATATATAAAGATGGTTGTATAAAAAGAAAACTGAAATATTGTGATTTTGTAAACTTTAATATTAATGAAGATAACCAAGAAGCATTAACAACATTAATAAAATATACACATTTATGCACAGAAAACAAAGTTAAAGATGGAATTATTATATATGGAAGTATAGGATATGAAAACACTCATTTAGCAGCAAGTATCGCTAATGAAATTATTAGAAATAAAAAAATTGCATTATTGGAAAGGACTAGTTCTATAACAGATAGAATAAAAGAATCTTTTAATAAAACTGTTACGACAGAGTCAGAAATTATGGAACTTTATTCTAATGTTGATATGCTAATTATCGATGATTTTGGGAGTGAAACAATAAGTAAATGGGCTTTAGAAAAGTTGTATAGAATTATTAATAATAGATATGAAAACGAGTTACCAATAGTAATTACAACTAGATATACAAGAGAAGAATTGATGGAGAAAATTGCTATTGAAAATAGGAAATTAGCAGAAGAATTTATACAAATTTTATACAAAATGTGTTATGGAATTTCACTCATAAAAAATGATAGAAATGCAAAAGAAAAAGCTAGCAAAAGCGATAAAACTAAATGCTAACTTAATCCAAAATCTAAAAATATTATAATATATTTTTAAACAAAAGTAAAGCAAAAAAGTTCAAGTTTTTATTTTAGAAATTTGAACTTTTTTGAAAATATTTTGAAAAAATTTATATCAAAAATATCCCTCGGAGAGCAAAAAAGGGTATTAGGGCATTTTGCCCTAAACAGCAAAAAGGGTGTCAAAACACCACGCTGGCGAATATTAGGCATCAAAAAATGCCTCATAATTCGGAGCAAAATAAATTTTGCTAACTATCAATGCTACGTAGACTAGCATTAATAAAATTAAAAAAGTAGGAGTGATAAAAAATGAGAATGGATTCAGAGCAAGTTTTAGATAGTATTTTCTTATCATATAATAAAATCTTAAAGAGATTTCAATTACTAGGTGTTACTACTAAATATGGAAAAGAAATAACACATAAAGATTTAAGAAAAGCTATAGAAGTTATGTTAAAAAAACATCCAACTTGTAGATGGAGAAGTGAGAAAGTAAAAAGTAGGAAATATTTTATTTTAGCAGAAGGATATGCATGGTTGTTACAAGTGTATTTTAATAAAGAGAAATCATTAATTGATGCTGATGTAGAATTTTTTGAAACCAGAATTAAATTGTATGAAGATTTTTTGAAAGTAGAACGCAATAAAAATTGGTGGAATGAAGATATGAAAATAAAACAGTTATGCAATTACTTCAATAGGAAAGAAACTACTGTTAGAAAAGCTATTAAAAAAATGTGTGATAATGGATTTGAAGAATATAAATTTTTAGTTGATGGCAAAGTTGTTATTTCCAGTAAAGGTGTTGAGTGGATTTGCAAAAATGTTTTTAAACAAAAATATTTGGAATTGTTAGAAAAGTATAAGATGGAGTTAACTGAAAAATATATTAAATCTGGTTATCCTTATGATCATTTCTTTGGGAGAAATTAATTGTAAATATTTAGAAGTACCTGTTGAGAAAAATGTCGTTTTGTGATATAAAATATAGTAGAGTTATTATAAATGATTGTTGGGGGAGATAAATGATGGATTTAGAAGCAATGTCTAAAGAAGATTTAATAGAATATATAAAAAATATAAATGAATCCAATAATGGAAAGTATGGGTTGATATGGGATAAAGAAAAAGAACCAGAAAAGATAGTTGAAGAATGTAATAAGCATATTCCTGTTTTAAAAGAGGATGAATCTAGAAGGATTGAAAGAGGAAAAGAAAATAATATTTTAATTGAGGGAGATAATTTTCACTCTTTAAGTGTATTGAATTATACACATAGAGAAGCAATAGATATAATTTATATTGATCCACCATATAATACAGGAAATGAAGATTTTTTGTATAATGATAAATTTATTGATGTAGAAGATGGATATAGACATAGTAAATGGTTGAATTTTATGAGTAAAAGATTAAGAATTGCAAGAGAATTGTTGAAAAAAGACGGAATGATATTTATATCTATTGACGATAATGAATTGTTTCAACTAAAACTATTGTGTGATAAAATTTTTGGAGAAAAAAATTATATAAACACTATATCTGTAAACTCTAAAGTTAGTGCTGGAGCTTCTGGCGGAGGTGAAGATAAAAAATTAAAAAAGAATATAGAATATATTTTATTCTACTGTAAAAACATTAATGAAGTTAAATTAGAGCCGATATACAAAGAAACAGAACTTATGACATATATAAAGAAAATGAAAGAAGATGGAAAGAGTTTTAAATATACAAATGTATTGTATAAAATAGAAAAAATAGAACCATATAAAGTAATAAAAGATGGAAGTGGAAATGATATTGCTTTATCTAAAGTAAATGATTATGAAATAAAGACCGTAAAGCAGGTTGCACAAATTGAGAAAATAACTGAAGAAGAGGTATATAATAAGTATTATGACAAAATTATGACTACAACTAATGCTCAAACATCTATCAGAACAAGAGTATGGGAAGCTACAGGAAATAAAAATGATATGTATATAGCGACATATACTCCGAAATCAGGTAAAAATAAAGGAAAAGAAATCAATTTAATATTTATGGGTAAACAAAAAGTATTAGTAATTTGGTTGAAAGATACTTGTATATTTCATAATAAGAAAGCATATAAAAAAGAAAAGATAGGTACATTATGGGATGGATTTAGTTGGATTAATGTGATGAAAGAAGGAAACATGAAGTTTGATAATGGAAAAAAACCTATAAAATTGATAGAGCAATTAATATCAATACATCCTAATAAAAATGCTTTGATATTAGATTTTTTTGCAGGGTCTGGAAGTACAGGACATGCAGTAATGGAACTAAATGAAGAAGATAAAGGAAAAAGAAAATTTATTCTCTGCACTAATAATGAAGTATCTAATAAAATGCAAAAAGCATATATAAAAATAAATAAATTGACAGAAAAAGAATTTGAACATATAAAAGAAAAACCAAACGAAAGTTGGAAGCAGTATACTAACGAAAATGGAATATGTACATCGGTTACATATCCTAGAATGAAAAATGTAATAGAAGGATATAAAGGGAAAACTGGATTGAAAGGGACGTTAAGATATTATAATACAGAATTTGTAGAAAATAATGTTACAAGAGATCAAATATACTATGATTTAACAGAGAAATGTATTCCAATGCTGTGTATAAAAGAAGATACATATAAAGAAGTAGAAAAAACAGAAGAATATACAATATATTCTAACAATGAGAAAAATAAATATACTTGCGTGTACTTTGATACAATTGGCAATAGATATAATGAGTTTATTGAAAAGGTAAAAAAAATAAATGAAGAAAAAATTTTATATATATTTACATTAGGAAACAAGATTGACGAGCCAAGATTAAAAGAAATGAAAAATTATACCATTGAAGCAATACCTCAAAGAATATATGATTTATACAGGAAATTAGCTAAAATGAGTAAGGAGATATAGAATGAAAGAATTAAAAAATTATCAATTAGAAGCAATAAATCAATTAATGGTGTTTACTAATTTATATTTAAATACTCCAAAGAATGAAACAATAGTATTTCAATCACCAACTGGAAGTGGAAAAACGATTACTATGTCTAGATATATTCTTGAGTTGACAGAAAAATCTATAGAAGATTTATGTTTCTTATGGATTAGTATTGGTAAGGGCGACTTGCAGGTTCAAAGTTATAAAAGTGTAAAAAAAGAAATTGGAGATAGTATAGAATGCAGCTTATTGGAAGATGAATTTTTTGGATCTAGAGATATCATAAATCAAAATGAAATTGTATTTGTTAATTGGGAGAAAATAAGAACAAAAGATAGAAAAACTAATGAGTTTAAAAATACATTAATGAAGGACTGGGAACAAAATAATTTTCCAACCATATTAAAAAATACACATTCAAATAGAAAAATTATATTAATAATTGACGAAAGCCATTCGAGTGCAACAACTGAAAGAGCAATGGAAATAAGAGATGAAATTATTTCTCCTGATCTTACAATAGAAATGAGTGCTACTCCTGTATTTACAGCAGAAAATATGAATGCAAGAGTTGTAGTTGAGCCGACAGATGTAATAAACGAAGGAATGATAAAAAAAGAAATAATAATTAATGACAAAATAGCAAAAATTATAGAAAAAGAAGAAAGTGAAAAAACATCTGAACGTTTAGTTTTAGAATCTGCATATTATAAAGAGGAAGAACTAAAAGAAAGATATAAAAATGCGTTTAAAAATAATGAAACCAAGGAGTTAATAACTCCTCTTACATTAATACAAATACCCAATTCATCTTATGGCGAAGCAAAAAAAGAAGTAATAGAGAAATTTTTAAGTGAAAAAGGAATAACAACTGAAAATGGAAAATTAGCAGTATGGTTAAGTGATGAAAAAATTAATGATAGTTTTGATACACTTAATACTATTGATAGCAAAGTTGAATATTTAATTTTTAAAATGGCAATTGATACAGGATGGGATTGTCCACGTGCACAGATACTGTTAAAGTTTAGAGAAGTAAATAGTATAGTATTTGAAGTTCAAACAGTTGGAAGAATATTAAGAATGCCAGAGGCTAAACATTATAATGACGAAATATTGAATAGAGCATTTGTATATTCAAATATACAATCAATTGCAATAAAAAAAGAAGTTTATAATCCTAATATTATAAAATCATATAGCTCAAAAGTTAAAGAGGAGTATAAACCGATTGAAGAAAATATAAAAGATAATCCTTTTATACAAATAGGGTTTATTACTGATTATAAAAATATAATAGAAGATCATGTTAAAAAACTTGAAAGTGAGATGTATAAGGAAAATAACTTACAAGAACATACAGAAAAACATAGTGAATATGACCAAACTTATTTTGAAGGTGTTAATGAAGAAGTCGCGAAAGGTTATAATTTAAATCAAAGTACAAAAGAAAATACTGAAATTAAAGAAGTAAAGAAAGAGAATAAAATAATAACCTTAGAGTCATACTATAAGAAAAGAACGGATTATGGTGATATAACAAGTACATTTTATAAGGTATATGAAAGAGAATTTTGTGATTACTTTAAAATAAAAGAAATTGATGATTTAACTATGCCAGAAATAATATCTAACAAAGAAAAAATGAAGGAATTAGGAATTGACTTTGGATTTAGAAAAAAAGATTCAATTTTAAGTGATGTACATATAGAATCAGAAAAAGTAGATAAAGGAATAGAAATAGATAACCAAGAAGCATTAGTTGATATCATAATGAGTGATAGTGACTTACAATATGATTTTGAAAAAGTTATTCAAAACAATTTAAATGGATTTGCACCAGTAAGATCAATTCCAACAGTTAAAACAGCAATAATAAATGTTTTTGGAAAATATTTAGGATTAAAACCACAAAATAAAGGTATATTGTTAATGCAAAATTTAATAGTTAATAATAGTGATATATTTGGAAGGATTATTAGTAAAGCAACTGATGCATATAAACCTATACATAAATATGAAGTTGATCAAAAAGAGGGATATGAAATAAATAAGGAATGGCATATTCCTTTTGATAAAAACTATAATCCTAATACATGTGTTGAAATTCAGTCTAAATTATCAATACATCAACCATTATACATAGAAACAAAAGCTGGAAAGGTTGATGAATTAGAAGTAAGCTTTATTAAATACCTGGATAAGCATGAGGATGCTATAGAATATTTCTGGAAAAATGGATCAGAACATATGAATACTAATTTTGGAATAGCTAAAGAGGATGGATCTACTTTTCAACCAGATTTTCTAATATTATTTAAAGATGGAAGAATAGGAATATTTGACACAAAAGCTGGAAAAGGATTTAATGAGAATGATAATGAATTAAAATCAAATGCATTACAACAGTATATAGTTGATGAAAACAAGAAAGGCAAAAATCTTGTTGGAGGCTTAGTTGTACAACATAAAGATAAATTTTATTATTATGATAGGAGCGTATATAGCTCTTTTAGAAACAAAACTGATGAGTGGAAAGATTTTGAAGAATTATTGAAGTAAATATAATAAACCAAAATAAAAAATAGAATGTTAGGTGAAAAACTATGAAAATTAAATGCTTAATTTGTGGGGATATAATTGAATCAAAAAGTACACATGATTTAGTATCTTGTAAATGTGAAAGTTGCCATATTGATGGTGGAAATGATTATTTACACTTTGGAGGAAATGATTTTAGCAAAATACTAATTATTTTCGATGATGGCACAGAAATATTAGCAAGTGAAGAAGAAGGATACAAAAAGAAATATGAAGAATGGGAAAATAATAGGATAATGGAGTTCACTAAATATGAAAGTATTAACAATTAAACAACCTTGGGCAACTTTAATAATGTAAGGAGATAAAAGATTTGAATTTAGAAGTTGGCAAACAAAATATAGAGGAGAGTTGCTAATACATGCAGAAAAAGGTATTGATAAAGAAGCAATGAAGAGATTAGAAAAATATCTTCCAAAAGAATTACCATATGGAAAGATCTTAGGAAAAGTAAAATTAGTAGATTGTATAAAAATGTTTCTAGAATTCAAAGAATTATTACTAAAAGAAAATAGTGATATTTATACGAAAAGTTCTTTTCAAGAAAACTATGGATGGCAAGTATCAGAAGTTGAAGTATTTGAAAAGCCAATAGAATCAAAAGGACATTTGAGTTTATGGGAATATAAGATATAAATAGATTTTAAAAATTATTTTGACAAATAATGTAAAATATGATATATTAATATTGCTTTATACAAAGGTATAAGGGTAATGGATTGTTGTCAATACTTTATTGATAATTTCTATCATTAAGTATAGGCAGAGCAATGTTAACATAAATGATATACACAATATCTTCATTGTTAATAAACTCCTTTCTATGATTATTATAACATAATCTATGATTGCAATAATAGACAGCTGAGTTCGAATACACAATTTTATAATTTGCAAAAATTATAAAAATCAAGAACCCAAGTTTTGTATATGCCCATTAGTTAAGGAGTGCTGTCTTCCATACTAATGGGCATTGTGCATTTTAGGAGAAGTTTTATGAAAGTAAATATTTATAACATAAAAAATAATGGAAAAAGAAAGTATGCTCACTTTGATAAGAGATTAGGATTAAAAGAAGTATATAAATACATATCAAATCCTGAAAATATTGCAAAACATAATTTTTATCCTTTTATTTATTATGAGAAAAAGATGTATAAATTTAATAAAGAAAAAGGAAAGTATGATAAAAAAAGACCAATATGCTATGCTTCTCATATAGATAGATGTATATATCAATATTATGCATACATTTTAAATCATATGTATAATGAAAATGTTTGTGAGATGAATATAGATGATTGTTCAATAGCATATAGGGATAATAAGAGAAAATCCAATATTCATTTTGCTAAAGAAGTTTTTGATTTTATAAAACAGACTCAAAATGCATATATAATAGTTGGTGATTTTAAAGGATTTTTCGATAACTTAGATCATAATTATTTAAAAGAGCAACTTTGCAAATTAATGAATGTAGATAAATTATCAGATGATATTTATGCAGTTTTTAAAAGCATGACTAAATTTTCTAAATGTCGACTAGAAGATATATTAACTTTAAATGGGTTAAGTGATACATATAAAGGTATAAGAGAGTTAAATTCTCATGAGACAGTGATGGATGTTGAAACATTTAAAAAATTTAAAAAGGAAAATTTAATAAAAAATCAAAACAAATTTGGTATACCACAAGGATCATCATTAAGTGGAATATTCTCAAATATTTATATGATGGATTTTGATTATAAAATGAAAGAATTAGTTAGTAGTAATAACGGGCTATATAGAAGGTATAGTGATGATTTTATATTGGTACTTCCTTATGGAAATATAGAAGTTTGCAAAAAATTCTATGATGAAGCAATAAGTATTATAGATGTCACGCCTGGTGTTTATATAGAGAAAGATAAGACTAAAGCATATTTATATTCATCTGATAATGTAGAAAATATCACAAATTATGTTATCCCAGAAATAAAAGATGAAAAAAATATAATTGATTATCTTGGATTTTCTTTTGACGGTAAATCTATTTCAATACGTCAAAAAACATATGGAAAGTATATTTATAGAATGAGAAGAAAGATTGATGGGATAGAAAGATGCAATGGTATTACATATAAAGGAAATAGGATTAATTATGATAAAGTATATGAGAAATATTCGAAAAAAGGATTAATGAGAGGCCAGAAAACGAGTAATTTTATTTCTTATGTTAGATTATCTAATAAAGTATTTAAAGATGAAGAGAATATTTCAAATATTGAAAAGAATCATATGAGAAAAATTGCTAAAGTAATTAAAGAAAAGCGTATTAAATATAGCACTAATAAAATCTAAAAAATAAAAATATCAATAAATTTGAGAAAATATCTCAAATTTATTGATATTTTTTTAATTTTAGCATATAATATATAAAGAAAAGGAGGATTTAAAAATGTTAATAAGATTTAGTTTTAAAAATTTCAAATCTTTTAAAAATGAAAATTGTTTAGATATGGAAGCAACATCATTAAAAGAACATGAATATAATGTAGCAAAAACCGACAATGGTGAATATTTAAAAGTATCTGCAATTTATGGTGCCAATGCTAGTGGAAAAACTAATGTGTTACAGGCTTTTGATTATATGAAAAAGAGAATATTAATAAGTGACGACTCTAAAAAGAATTCTCCAATAGATGAAGAAAATATTTATAGTTTTATGATAAATAATGATCCAATTGCTGGCTTTCGTCGATAAACTTTTTCCGGGTCCATATTTTTTCAAAAATTCCCTGCACCACATCTTCTGCCATCATCGGATCATTCAAAAAAGAACAGGCAAAACGACATAAATCCTGATAAAACAACCGAAACAAAGAATCGAAAGCAGATTCTTTACCTGCTTTCAATTCCCGTATTAAAATAGAATAATCTTGATTACGCATTATCTTTTCCCCAAGTCAGTACACAAAGATAATGATTTTATCCTATAGTGCTTTCCGGATTCGAACCAATTTCTCCAGCAATCCTTCGAGCAAATCCAGACGCAACATATTCGCACCGTCCGATTTCGCATTTTTCGGATCAGGATGAGTTTCGATAAAGATGCCGTCGGCTCCGACAGCTATTCCGGCTTTAGCGATGGTCTCGATCAACTGAGGTTGTCCGCCGGTCACCCCGCAACTCTGGTTAGGTTGTTGCAAAGAATGAGTAACATCGACAACGACAGGACATTGACATTCTTGCTGCATGATCTTGATTCCTCTATAGTCGACCACTAAATCCTGGTATCCGAAAGTCGTCCCCC
>ENA-OOZA01000907-OOZA01000907.1-human-gut-metagenome-genome-assembly--contig:-NODE-907-length-16246-cov-3.191341_pt1 | contig 16246 bp, 7 predicted proteins | sample MGYA00241703_ERZ501378 | MGnify/ENA primary metagenome ERZ501378 (study PRJEB25962, sample SAMEA2042916) | human gut metagenome | biome: human gut; feature: human-associated habitat; material: faeces...
TCAAACTCAACGGTAAGAACTATGACAAAAGTTATATTACGCATGAACAGATAATGGATGGAAGTGTTTTCGAATTTGAAATGGGGGATAAGCCAGGTCAGGCATGGTACAGTCCCCGATAACCGGCTAACATATGAATGAACATTTCGACTTGACATATAAATCCCTTTTCCGCAGGTATTATACCAACCTGCTGTTCTATGCCACACGCATTGTGGGGGAAGAAGATGCGGAAGATGTGGTACAGGATGTTTTCGTGGAGCTGTGGAAGCGGAAAGATACCATGAAGGTGGGAGAGCAGATTCAGGCTTTTCTGTATAGGGCGGTGTATACCCGTGCCTTGAACGTTCTGAAGCATCGGGACATTGTGAGTGGCTATGAGGCTGTCATGCTCGAAATCCATAAAAAGAGGGTTGAGTTCTATCAACCTGACAGCAATGATGTGGTGAAACGGATAGAGGATGCCGAACTCAGGAGGAAGCTGTCCGATGCCATCAATGAATTGCCGGACAAGTGCCGGATGGTATTCAAACTCAGCTATCTGCATGATATGAAGAATAAGGAGATAGCTGATACAATGGGAGTGTCATTGCGTACGGTGGAGGCCCACATGTACAAAGCTTTGAAGTTGCTGCGTGATAAACTGGGGTATCTGAACCTGATGTTGGCTCTGTTTTTCATCGGGAAAGTAAGTGTTTTTGCGAGCAGCGTTGTTTTATTATCATAATGAAGGAAAGAATGAATAAGTTGAATGAGGAGATATTGGCCAAGTTCCTTATGGGTGAATGTACGGAAGATGAACTTCGTGAGGTGAACGCCTGGCTGGAAGAGTCGGGTGAGAATGCACGCGAATTGTTCAGGCTGGAGGAGATTTACCACTTGGGGAGACTGGGGGATACTTCGAATACACAAGACATAGAAAAGGCCGAAAAGCGATTGTTTAAAAGGCTGGAACAAGAGAAGACGAAACAATACAAGGTACGGAGGATGGTTGGGTGGATACGGTATGCGGCCGTATTTGTGGGCTTCTTCCTTTTGGGTACTTTCGGCTATCTTTTTTATCAGACTTATAGCCAGCCGGAAACATTACTGGCTGTCACCACTCATGATAAGATTAAGGAACTGAAACTGCCGGATGGAACCAAAGTCTGGCTGAATAAAAACACTACCCTGAAATATCCACATGAGTTTGCAGGGAAGGGAAGAAAGGTTTATCTGGAAGGAGAAGGATATTTTGAGGTGATGAGGAATCCGGAAAAACCGTTTGTCGTACAGAGTGAGGTCATGCAGGTCAGAGTATTGGGAACTGTTTTCAACCTCAAGTCTGACAAGGCTAAGATGTCTGCAGTAGCTACCCTTTTGAAAGGCGAAGTAGAGGTGAAAGGTAATCATGGCGAGGGTATGATTATCCTTGCCCCCGGACAGAAAGCCGAGCTGAACGGAATGACTAGGCGTCTGGTGGTGAAGCAGGTGGATACGGGAATCGAAAACTGGCACAATAATGAGTTTGTCTTTGAGAAGGCTGACCTATACACCATTGCGCGTACATTGGAGAATTCGTATGGGGTGAGGGTAATTCTGGCACCGAACATAGATGTAAGCAAGACTTACTCGGGTACACTGAAGAAAAAAGAGAGTGTAGGGGCTGTGCTGAATCTGATAAAGAATGCCATTCCATTGGAGTATAAAATTGTGGGGAACAGTGTTTTCCTCTCCTCAATGAAGTAGGAAGGCCGCACAAATTCGAGATATGACGAGAAGAATTTATTTAATACTAACAACTTTCTAATATTATGCGAAAATTAATCCTATTGTTTTTTTTTGTGAGCAGTGCTTTATGGCTGCATGCCAAAGACTTTACCCGGTATGTCAGTCCTCTTGTCGGCACGCAGTCTACTTTCGAGCTTTCCACCGGTAATACCTATCCTGCGATCGCACGTCCCTGGGGTATGAACTTCTGGACTCCTCAGACAGGTAAGATGGGTGACGGCTGGCAATACGTCTATACCGCGAACAAGATCCGTGGTTTCAAGCAGACACACCAGCCCAGTCCCTGGATTAACGACTACGGGCAGTTCTCCATTATGCCGGTGGTTGGCAAACCCGAGTTTGATGAAGAGAAGCGTGCAAGCTGGTTCTCCCACAAGGGCGAAGTAGCACTTCCTCATTATTATAAGGTATATCTTGCCGAACACGATGTGGTTACCGAGTTCACCCCTACCGACCGTGCCGTATTGTTCCGTTTCACTTTCCCTGAAAATGATCATTCATACATTGTTGTCGATGCCTTTGACAAGGGCTCTTATGTGAAGATACTTCCGGAACAGAATCGTATTATCGGTTATACTACCCGTAACAGCGGCGGTGTTCCCGAGAACTTCAAGAACTATTTCGTGATAGAGTTCGACAAGCCTTTTACTTATAAGGCTTCTGTAGCCGATGGCGTCTTGACCGAGAATAAGGTTGAGCAGGAAGCCGGACATGCCGGTGCTGTTATCGGTTTCAAAACCCGTAAGGGTGAAGTGGTACATGCCCGTGTAGCCTCTTCTTTCATCGGTTTTGAGCAGGCTGACCGTAACTTGAAGGAGCTTGGCAATGACAATTTGGAAACACTGGTTCAGAAAGGTCAGGATGCCTGGAACAAGGTGCTGGACCGTATTGATGTGGAAGGCGGAACCCTTGACCAGTACCGTACTTTCTACTCATGTTTGTATCGTTCCTTGTTGTTCCCGCGTGCATTCTATGAACTGGATGAGGCGGGAAATCCGATTCATTACAGTCCCTACAATGGGCAAGTGTTGCCCGGCTATATGTATACGGATACCGGTTTCTGGGACACTTTCCGCTGTCTTTTCCCATTCCTCAACCTGATGTATCCGTCGGTGAACAGGCAGATTCAGGAAGGTCTTGTCAACACCTATAAGGAAAGCGGTTTCTTCCCCGAATGGGCAAGTCCGGGTCACCGTGGCTGTATGATTGGCAACAACTCTGCTTCCGTACTGGCAGATGCCTATCTGAAAGGTGTGAAGGTGGAGGATGTGCAGACGTTGTACGAAGGTCTCATCAACGGTACAAAGAATGTCCATCCCGAGGTCTCTTCTACGGGTCGCCTCGGCTATGAGTATTACAACAAGCTTGGTTATGTTCCCTACGATGTGAAAATCAACGAGAACACTGCCCGTACTTTGGAGTATGCTTATAATGACTGGTGCATCTACCGCATGGCAAAAGAACTGAACCGTCCGAAGAAGGAGCAGAAACTCTTTGCGGAACGTGCCATGAACTATAGGAATGTATTTGATAAGGAAAGCAAGCTGATGCGTGGTCGTAATCAAGACGGCCAGTTCCAGTCTCCTTTCTCTCCTTTGAAGTGGGGTGACGCCTTTACTGAAGGTAACAGCTGGCACTATTCCTGGTCTGTATTCCACGACCCTCAAGGTCTGATAGACCTGATGGGTGGAAAAGAGTCTTTCGTAGAGATGCTTGACTCTGTATTTATTGTCCCGCCCTTGTTCGATGACAGCTACTACGGCCAGGTAATCCATGAAATCCGTGAGATGACAGTGATGAATATGGGTAACTATGCCCATGGCAACCAGCCCATCCAGCACATGATTTACCTTTATAACTACGCCGGGGAACCTTGGAAGGCCCAATATTGGCTTCGTCAGGTAATGAACCGCATGTATACTGCCGGTCCCGACGGTTATTGCGGTGACGAGGACAACGGTCAGACTTCCGCGTGGTATGTCTTCTCTGCACTTGGTTTCTATCCGGTTTGCCCTGGTACGGACGAGTATGTATTGGGCGCCCCTCTGTTCCGTAAGGCTACCCTCCATTTCGAGAACGGTAAGTCCCTGACAATTGACGCTCCGGATAACTCACCGGAGAACATGTATATCGAGTCTCTCAAGGTGAACGGCGTGGATTATTCCAGGAATTATCTGACGCATGGCGATTTGCTGAATGGCGGTACCTTGAGGTTTGATATGGGCAGCCAGCCTAATATGAAGAGAGGTACGCAGCCGGAAGATTATCCTTATTCTTTCTCGAATGAACTGAAGAAGTAAAGAATAGTAATAATATAGTAAGAAAAGGGTTGCCTCGAAAATAAGTTGATATATCATTTTGTTATTTACTATCTGTATTATAGGTGTTTTTCTTGAATCAGGTGGAAATAATTATTTACTTCGTTAGTAATATTGAGCAAAATGATATATCAACTTGTTTTCGGGGTAACTCTTTTTTTTAGGATTAATGATAAAAAAGATACTTTTTCAGTAAGTGTATTTTCATTGTCTGTTGTTTTATATAGGAATGCGAGAGAATGAATCTCTCGAAGTAATTTATTGTATAACCTATAAATTGTGTTTATGAAAGACAATTATGCTTTTCGGAGTTCGACGTTCATGCGGGCTTTATTAGTTTTGTTGTTCATGGCAGTTTCTATCCAGTGGGGCTTTGCCCAGTTAAACCTGAATGTGTCTCGCGGCACATTGGGGACAGTCATTGAACAAATCAAGTCTCAATCCAAGTATCAATTTTTTTATGACGACAAACTGGCTGCGTTGCCGGTAGAAAACGTCAAAGTGAACAATGCGTCTATAGAAGATGCTTTGAATGTTATTCTCAAAGGGAAAGACATTTCCTATAAAGTGGAGGATAACATCGTTTATCTTTCTGAAAAGTCTGCTGCTCCTCAAGAGGGCAACCAACAAGGGAAAGAACGGACGATTACCGGAGTCGTGTCAGATGACATGGGACCTCTGATTGGTGTGAATGTATTGATAAAAGGTACTAGCAACGGGTGTATTACCGACCTCGACGGTAACTTTACGCTGACCACTACGGAAACGAATCCGGTGATTGTATTCTCTTATATCGGTTATACTACGCAGGAAATCCCCGTGAAAGGTAATGCACCGATTAATGTAATGATGGCCGGAGATACCCAACAGCTTGAAGAAGTTGTGGTTACTGCACTCGGTATCAAGCGTTCGGAAAAGGCATTGTCCTACAATGTACAGCAGGTGAATACAGATGCCATTACTTCCAATAAAGATGCCAACTTTGTGAACTCATTGAGTGGCAAGGTAGCGGGTGTGAACATCAATGCTTCTTCATCCGGTGTGGGTGGCGTATCAAAGGTAGTGATGCGTGGTACGAAATCTATCATGCAGTCTTCCAATGCACTTTATGTAATTGACGGTGTGCCTATTTTCTCTGGCCGTGGTACTGCCGGAGGTAAGGAGTTCGACTCCCAGGGATCTTCAGAACCGATTGCCGATATCAACCCGGAAGACATCGAGTCAATGTCAGTCCTGACTGGTGCCGCCGCTGCTGCCTTGTATGGTTCGGAAGCTGCCAACGGTGCCATTGTCATTACTACAAAGAAAGGTAAAGAAGGTAAGGTGAGCCTTACTGTCAGCAGTAATACTGAATTCACCAATCCGTTTGTGATGCCGAGCTTCCAAAACCGTTACGGTACGGGAACCGGTGGTGTGATGAGCACTTCAGGAGCCATGAGCTGGGGAGCGCCTTTGTCTGCAGCCAATAACTACAATTACAGCCCGAGAGATGATTATTTCCAGACGGGTATTGTAGGAACAGAGAGCATTTCTTTGTCAACCGGTACAGAGAAAAACCAGACGTATGCATCGGCTGCTGCAGTAAACTCCAAGGGGATTGTTCCCAACAACAAATACAACCGTTACAACTTCACGGTACGTAACACCACTACTTTCCTGGACGACAAGATGACTCTGGACTTCGGTGCAAGCTATATTCTGCAGAATGACCAGAACATGACGAACCAGGGTACTTACAACAACCCGTTGGTGGGTGCTTATTTGTTCCCGCGCAGCAACGACTGGTCTGATATCAGCATGTATGAGCGCTATGACGCTGCCCGTAAGATTTATACGCAATACTGGCCGGTAGGTGACGAAGGTATGGTAATGCAGAATCCTTATTGGATTAACTACCGCAATCTGCGCCAGAACAAGAAGGACCGCTATATGCTGAATGCCGGTTTGAGCTATAAGATTCTGGACTGGCTGACTGTTTCAGGACGTGTACGTTTGGATAACTCCAACAATGATTATACAGAAAAGTTCTATGCTTCTACCAATACACAGCTCACCGAGAGCTCTTCACGAGGTCTTTATGGTATTACCAAGACGCAGGACAAACAGTTGTATGCAGACTTCCTGGTGAGTATCAACAAATATTTCGGTGAAGATTGGTCACTCCAGGCCAACGTCGGTGGTTCATTCTCCGATATACGTTCGGATGCAATGAAAACACGTGGTCCGATTGCTGATGGTGGCGATGCCTTCAGCGGCGAACCGGTAGGTTTGACCAACTACTTTGCCATCCAGAACCTGAGTGCCAGCAAGACACAGCGTTTGCAGGAAGGATGGCGTGAACAGACCCAGTCTCTCTTCGCTTCGGCTGAGCTTGGTTACAAGAACACTTACTTCTTGACGCTGACCGGACGTAATGACTGGCCTTCACAGCTGGCAGGTCCCAACTCCAACAGCAAATCATTCTTCTATCCTTCAGTCGGTGGTTCTGTTGTACTGTCTGAGCTAATGCCTAACTTGAACAAAGATTATCTTTCTTTTATAAAGGTTCGTGGTTCATGGGCATCTGTTGGTAGTGCTTTCTCCAGATATTTGGCTAATCCTCACTATGAATGGAATTCAAGTTCCGGCCAGTGGAGTATCACGACCCAATATCCGTTGTACAATCTGAAACCTGAGCGTACCAATTCTTGGGAAATCGGTTTGAACATGCGTTTCCTCAAGAACTTTGAATTGGACGTGACATATTACAATGCCAAGACTATGAATCAGACATTCAATCCGCAGTTGCCCGTCAGCGGTTGGTCGGCCATGTATATCCAGACCGGCGCCGTACGTAACTCCGGTATTGAGTTGTCACTGAATTACAAGAATACTTGGAAAGATTTTACATGGGATACAGGTATAACCTTCTCCAGCAACAAGAATAAAATCCTGACTTTGGCAGATAATGCCATCAATCCCGTTACCGGTGAGCTGTTCTCTTTGAGTACGTTGAACATGGGTGGTTTAGGTGATGCCCGCTTCTTACTGAAAGAAGGTGGGAGCATGGGTGACCTTTACTCCCTGCGGGATATGAAACGTGATGCCAACGGACAGATTTTTGTGGACCAAAATGGAACGGTTGCTACGGAAGCCATAACGGACCCGGATAAATATATCAAGTTGGGAAGCGTACTTCCTAAAGGTAATTTGGCTTGGCGTAATAACTTCATTTGGAAGAATTTCACAGCAGGTTTCTTGATTTCAGCCCGTTTGGGTGGTGTGGTTTACTCACGTACACAAGCTATGTTGGACTATTACGGTGTGTCCGAGGCTTCTGCCGATGCACGTGATTTAGGTTACGTGTTGGTGAATGGTAGAGATAAGGTAAACCCCGAAACATGGTACGGTGTAGTAGGTAGCGGCACGTCTGTTCCCCAATACTACACTTATTCTGCTACCAATGTTCGTCTGCAGGAAGTATCTTTGGGTTACACCATCCCCAGAAAGTTGTTGAATGATGTGTGCGATATCAAGGTTTCGTTGGTAGGCCGCAACTTGTGGATGATTTACAGCAAGGCTCCTTTCGATCCCGAAAGTGTAGCTTCTACCGATAACTTTTATCAGGGAATAGACTATTTCATGATGCCGGCTTTGCGTAACATCGGCTTTAGCTTGAGCTTTAAATTTTAATACCAAACGATATGAAAAAGAAAAATATTATAAATAAATTGATTGTTGCTCCGTTGGTTATGGGCTTTATGTCCTGTACCGGCAATTATATGGATATCAACTCCAATCCTTATCAACCGGGTGATTTGACTCCGGATGATTATGCACTGGGTTCTGCCATGAGTAACTTGGCAAGTACGGTTATCTCATCAGATGTCAATACGGCACAGTTTACTGATTGTTTGTTGGGTGGACCGTTGGGAGGTTATTTTGCCGATTCAAATGCCGGCTGGTCCAATACAATATCCAATTTTAATGCTACAAATGACTGGACGCGTGTGTTCTTGATAAGTGACCGTATCATTTCAACACTTTACGGTAACTTGAGCACAGTGAAACAAGTATCGGAGAATACCAATAATCCGGTTCCTTATGCCATTGCTCAAATCATAAAGGTTGCTGCCATGAGTCGCGTGACTGATGCGTATGGTCCTATTCCTTATTCTAAAATCGGTCAGGATGGCAAGATTACCATTCCTTATGATACGCAGGAAGAAGTATATAACGCATTCTTCAAGGAACTGGACGAATCCATCGAGGTGCTGACTGAAAACAGAAATGCGGCGTTGGTTGCTTCTGCAGATTTCGTGTACAGTGGTAATGTACAGAAGTGGGTGAAGTTTGCCAATTCATTGAAACTGCGTTTGGCTATCCGTATTGCCAATGTAAGCCCTGCTAAGGCTAAAGAAATGGCTGAAAGTGCAGTGAATCACGAGTTGGGTCTGATTGAAACAAATGCAGACAATGCTACATGGAAGTATTTCGGTACAATTAGCAATCCGTTGTTTGTGGCAGTACGTTACAATGAAGAAGCTTCAGGTGGTGATACCCATCCTGCTGCCGACATCATCTGCTACATGAACGGTTACAACGACAATCGTCGTGCCAGCTATTTTGAGGAATCAAAATGGCCTGGAGAGACTTATGTAGGATTACGTCGCGGTATCAACCTCAGTAAGATGAAGGAGTATTTCATCAATTATTCACGTGTGAAGATTTCCTCTTCTGATCCCGTGCTTTGGATGAATGCGGCAGAAGTTGCTTTTTTGCGTGCTGAAGCCACTGCAATCTATGGTTTCAACATGAAAGGAACCGCTGCTGATTTTTATGAACAAGGTGTCCGTCTCTCTTTCGAACAGTGGGGAGCTACCGGTGTAGACAGCTATCTGGCTGATGAAAGCAGTGTACCTGCTCTTTACAAAGATCCCGCCGGTCTTAATACTTATGAAAAGAACCTTTCAGCCATTACTGTCAAGTGGAATGAAGGGGCATCCAAGGAAGAAAAACAGGAACGTATCATTACCCAGAAGTGGATTGCGAATTGGCCGTTAGGTAACGAAGCTTGGGCTGACTATCGCCGTACAGGCTATCCCAAACTGTTGCCTGCAACCAGTGAAGGTAACTTGAGTGGTGGAATTGTTGATAGCGAGAAAGGTGCACGCCGTATGCCTTATCCTTCTGAAGAATATACAAGTAATACTGAAAACGTGCAAGAGGCAGTAAACAGCTATCTGGGTGGACCGGACAACATGGCTACTGACGTATGGTGGGCACGCAAATAATAACAATAAATGCTGAATAATTATGAAATTATATAAGAAATCATTCAAAGGAATCGCGCTGGCAGCTTTTTCCGTATTGGCATTGTCTGCCTGCTCCGACTGGACGGATTCAGAGAGTATTAAACTGAAAGAACCCGGAATCGACGAACAGTCTCCCGAACTGTATGCCAAGTATCTGAAGAACTTGCAGGAATACAAGAATTCTGACCATAAGATTGTATACGGCTGGTTTGATAATAGTGAGAAAGTTCCTTTCAGCCGCGGGCAGCACATGTCGGATGTTCCCGACAGCCTGGACGTAATTATCGCAACTACTCCCGATTTGGCGGAATTCGAATTGGAAGATATTGCAAATGTACATGAGAAGGGAACGAAAGTATTCTATTCCATCAGCTATGACAATATCTTGAAGGAACATACCGACAAGGTGAAAGAAGGAACAGAAACATCTGCATTCTCGGCTTATCTGTCGGCTGAGCTGAACAGACTGATAGCTCTTGAAGCACCTTTCGACGGTATTGTAGCCGAGTATCGTGGTAGCAATCCTATCTACATGTCCGAAGCCGACAAGGCTGAAGCAAAGGCAAATCAGGATACTTTCTTCGGTGTGATATCCAACTGGAAGAGTGCCAATTCAGGTAAGCAACTGGTGTTCCAGGGGTATCCTGCCAACCTGATAGGCCAGTCTGTGCTCTCTTCTTGTGACCATATCATCTTGATTACAAATGATGTCACGGATGTTGCCCAACTGGGGATAGAAGCGCTTCAGGCCTTGATGGCAGACGGTGTTCCGGCTGACCGCTTCATTGTATCGGCATCTACCGTCTCTCTGGATACAACAGATAAGACTACCGGATATTACAATGCTTTGAGAGCTCTGTCGGAAGCTGCTTATTGGGTGACAGAACCGTCTGCAGAGTTTACAAAAGCTGGTCTGGCTATTGAGAACATGCAGAATGATTATTACAATGCTACCAATACCTATCAATACGTGAGAGAAGCTATCAATATTATGAATCCTGCTCCTAAAAAATAAAAGAATATCATGAAACTGAAAAGTATATATTTAGTATCGATGGCATTATTGGCAGGTGTATTTGCTGCTTGTAATGATAATGACGTTGAGAATTTCGATAATCAGGTGTATATCAACGGCTCGGCGATGACCAGTACTGTGTTGTTGAAAAACACTGTTTCCGATACGGAAGGTTCATTCCGGATTTCAATGGCCCGTCCTGAATCGCAGGATATAACTATTGCCTTGAAGGCGGACCCTTCACTGGTAGCTACTTATAACGCTACCTATTATGACATAGCCGAGGCTCTGCCGGAAAACTATTATACGGTAGAAACTCCGCAGGCTACCATTTTGGCCGGTGCTGTCATTTCAGACGACATCACTGTCAGCTTCAAGAACTTGACGGAGCTGGACCGTGAGAAGGTATATGTATTGCCGGTTACGGTAGACCAGGCAAGCATCGGAGTCTTGAAGAGCTCCGGTACCATGTACTACGTGCTGAAGGGTGCCGCATTGATTAATACGGTTCCTGATATTACCAAGAATCTGGTTTACGTAACTTGGACCAATCCAGATGTAGCCAATAATATGAATAAGCTGACGGCAGAAGCGTTGATTCGTGTAAGCAAGTTTGACAAGATGCTGACTTCCATTATGGGTATCGAAGGTAAGTTCCTGCTCCGCATCGGTGATGCCGGAATTCCTCAAAACCAGTTGCAGGTGGCTACAAGTAGCGGCAATGTGACCGATGAGAGTCTGGTTATTCCGACAAACGAATGGACACATATCGCTGTGACCTACGATGCGGATGCAAAAACAGTTATAATCTACATCAATGGTAAGAATATGCTGGAGACTACTTTGGACTGCGGAGTCGTGAACTGGGGCCAGACCATGACCGATGAAGGTAACGGATTCTGGATTGGCCATTCATACAATCGTGACCGTTGGTTGGAAGGTAATATCTCAGAGGTGCGTATCTGGAACAAGGTGTTGACATCAGCAGAAATCAATGCAAAGGACCACTTCTACCAGGTAGAGCCGGATGCTGACGGACTGGTTTCTTACTGGAAGTTCGATGAGGGCGCCGGTACTGCCATTCACGATTATAGCGGAAATGAGAACAATGCTACTGCAGTGGAATCATTGACTTGGACTGCTGTGGAACTGCCCGCTAAATAATTTAGTTATACCTTAATTCAAATAAAAAGATATTGATTATGAAATATATGAATCATGTAAAATCAGGCTTGCTGGCAATGGCTTTTGCATGTGCAGGAATATGCTTCACCGGTTGTGAAGATGATGTTGTCATCAACACCGGCAACAGTGACAAGCTGGATACTGTGGATGGCGTGTATGGCTATGTAAAGTCTGCCGCCGGTGCACGTGAACTTACTCCGATTTCTGTTTTTGGCGACAAGGTTGCTACCGGACATCTCTATTTTGAACTGAGCAAAGCTGCAGAGCAGGATGTTACTGTGACCTTCAAAGTGGACGAAGACGTTTTGGAGGCTTACAATAAGAAGAATGGAACAAGCTATAAAATGTATCCCGCCGATAAGCTGAGTTTGGCGAACGGTGGAACTGCCACTATCAAGGCGGGCGAACAGAAGTCGGCTTCTGTGGAACTGAATATCAATGCCGGAGGCACAATCGGACAGACTTATGCTGTTGCCGTTTCTGCATCTGCCAATAACGGTGTGGAAGTTTCTACAAACAATCAGGAATATATTTACTTGGTAAAGCCTTTGGCTGCTATTCCTGAGAGTATCAGTAAGGGTGATATACTTACACATTGCTTTGTGGAAGTAAATGACGAGAACATCTTGAATATGGGTGAATATACTATGAAGAGCGACGGAAAGCCTTTCTTTGATGTTGTCAGCATTTTTGCAGCTAACATCAATGTGGATAGCAAGACTGGTCGCGTTCATGTTTTCTGCAATGACCAGGTTTCTTTCTTGCTGAGAAATGCGGATAAGTTCATCCGTCCTTTGCAGGCTAAAGGCATTAAGGTGGTGATGACTATTCTTGGTAACCATGACGAGGCAGGTATGGGCAACCTTTCGGAAGCTGCTGCCAAAGACTTTGCCAAGGAACTGAAAGCCTACTTGGATATTTATGGTTTGGATGGCATTGACTTTGATGATGAGTACACCAGTTATAATAACTCCAATCCCAGTCCCGGCTTCGAAAAACGTTCACGTGCCAACTTCGCGCGCTTGGTTTACGAATGCCGCCAAGTGTTTGGCAAAAAGTTGATTGGTGTGTATGAATATGGTTCTCTCGACTCTCCCGACGGCGAGGTAGAAGGTGTGAAAGTAGGTGATATTGTGGATTATATGACCTACGGTTATTACCAGAATCAGAATCCCGAGGGAGCCTTTGGCCGTGAAGAGTCTCATTTTGAGAACCTGCCCAAATCCAAGTATGCTCCGCTGCCTTGGAAGATTAATGATGAGTTGAACGGAGGTTGGAGTGGATTTGACAAGAGCAAATTCCAGAAAGTGAAAGATGAAGGTTATGGCATTCAGATGTTCTACAATCCCAAACCGCTGGTGTATCAGTATTATACGTTGCTTTCGGAAATAAGTAAAGTACTTTTTGATGATGAAGTGGAGTGGAGCGGCAAGTACTGGAGCCGTATCGGTGAAGCTTATCAGGGCAAAATGTTGGGTTATGAAGATTTGGTCGGCGAGTGGAAAGTAACTTCCAGTAACTCTCTCTTTACCTATGTGGATGAAGAAGGCAATCCTCGCTGGTGGGATTGGAAAGGCAGTCAGGAGTTTGAGAAGAATGTAATTATAGAGAAGGATGAAGAAGGTACCGGATATGTGGTTTACAACTGGGGTACTTTCCCCGAAATCACCGGTAAGTATCCGATGCATTGCGATTACTATAACGGTGCACTGCTCATCTATCCGCAAACCATTCATGAGGGCGATGCTGAAGACCCTGCTACCTACAAGATGCATTTCGGTACTTACAGCAAGAATTTCCAGTGGAAAGCATATCCTAACTATGATGATTACTATATGGATGGTGCTATTGCTCCTAACGGTGATATGCATATCTATGGCTTGGGCAACAGATGGGCTATCAATCCCTATAAGTATGTAGGCGGTGAGATTGAGACCGACATCTTCCCCGATGTTCCTTACTTCGTGAGTGAGAACTATACGATGAAGAAGGTACGCTGATGCCGTGTTTTCCGTAAACTGAGGTTTCGGAAAACGGATGCTTGAACCTTTTCATACATGAAACAAAGGAGGGCTTTGCTCAAAGTAATAGGGCGGCCCTCCTCAAGCATTCTCATATAACAAGATTCTATTATGAAGCTATACACCTACTTATACAATAAACAATATGAAGAAAAACATGAAATCTAGTTCCATACTGTTGGGCGGACTTTTTCTGCTGGGGGCGGTTTGCAGCTGTACCCAGACGGCACCGGACTATGCGTCTTACGTCAATCCGTTCATCGGTACGGGTGGACATGGGCATACCTATCCCGGAGCGGTAGTTCCCAACGGGATGATTCAGCCCAGCCCCGACACGCGTATCTACGAGTGGGATGCCTGCTCCGGATATTACTATGCAGATACTACTATCAACGGATTTTCACATACCCACGTCAGCGGTACGGGTTGTGCCGATTACGGGGATGTGCTGCTGATGCCCACTGTAGGTCGGCAGGATTACCACTCCATGGGCTCGAAGAGCCAGCAGATGGCGTACGCCTCTGCCTTTTCCCACGAGAATGAAACAGCCGAACCGGGATATTATTCCGTATTTTTGGACCGCTACGGGGTGAAAGCCGAACTGACCTCTACCAAACGTGCGGCGATTCATCGCTATACCTTCCCGAAAGCGGAAGATGCAGGTTTTATCCTCGACCTGGATTACAGTATCCAGCGCCAGAAGAATGAACAGATGGAGCTGGAAGTAATCAGCGATACTGAAATCCGTGGACGCAAGAAGACTGTATATTGGGCTTTCGACCAGTATATCAACTTCTATGCCAAGTTCTCCAAACCATTCACCTATACGCTGGTCACGGACTCCATGGCATTGGACGAAGGCGGTCCGCTTCTGCCTACAGCTAAAGCTTTACTGCAATTCCAGACGGAGCCCAATGAGGAGGTATTGGTAAAGGTAGGTGTGTCTGCCGTGGATATGGACGGTGCCCGCAAGAATGTGGAAGCCGAAATCTCCGGATGGGATTTTGACGGTGTGCGCCGTGCTGCCCGCCAGCAGTGGAACACTTATCTTTCCAAGATTGACATCGATACGAAGGACAACGACCAGCGTACCATGTTCTACACGGCACTTTACCACACGGGTATGCAGCCCAACTTGTTTACCGATGCTGACGGACGTTACTTTGGTATGGACTTGAAGCCCCATCAAGGCAGGGTGGACGAGCCTATCTACACCATTTTCTCTTTATGGGACACTTTCCGTGCCTATCATCCGCTGATGACGATTATTGATCCTGAACTGAACGAGGCTTTCATCCGTTCGCTCATCCAGAAGTCCCGCGAGGGCGGCGTCCTGCCTATGTGGGAACTGGCCGGAAACTATACGGGTACCATGATTGGTTATCATGCAGCCTCCCTCATAGCGGATTCTTATGTAAAGGGATACCGTAACTTCGACGTGCAGGAGGCTTACAAGGCTTGCCTCCGTACGGCAGAATACGATACGACGGGTATTATCACCCATCCTTTGGTTGTGCCGCATCTGATGCCGCAGGCCAAGTACTGGAAGAACAAGATTGGCTACGTGCCTTGCGATAAAGACAATGAATCTGTGGCTAAAGCTTTGGAATATGCTTACGATGACTGGTGTATCTCCGTACTGGCAGGTGCCTTGGACGACGAAGCCAACCGCGACAAGTATGCTGCCTTTGCCGAGGGATATAAAGTTTATTTCGATCCGAGTACCCGCTTCATGCGCGGACTGGACAGTGAGGGCAACTGGCGTACGCCTTTCAACCCCCGCGCTTCCAATCACCGTAATGATGACTATTGCGAAGGTACGGCATGGCAGTGGACTTGGTTCGTTCCCCACGATGTGGACGGACTGGTGGAACTGATGGGAGGACGCGACGCCTTCATCGGCAAGTTGGATTCTCTGTTCACGGCCGATTCCAAGCTGGAAGGTGAATCGACCTCGGTGGATATTTCCGGTCTGATAGGCCAGTATGCCCACGGCAATGAGCCAAGCCATCACATTGCCCATCTCTACAACTACGTAGGCCAGCCCTGGCGTACGCAGGAGATTGTGGATGAGGTGCTGCATACGCTTTACTTCAACAACCCCGACGGACTTTCGGGCAATGAAGACTGCGGACAGATGTCTGCATGGTACATTCTGAATGCGATGGGCTTCTATCAGGTATGCCCCGGCAAGCCGGTATATTCCATCGGACGCCCGCTGTTCAACGAGGCGACCGTTCATCTGAAAGATGGCAAGTCGTTCAAGGTGATAGCCCATAATAATAGCCGCGACAACAAGTATGTGCGGAGCATTGTGCTGAACGGCAATAAGTTGGAGACTCCATTCTTCACGCATCAGGATATAGTGGACGGCGGTACGCTGGAGCTGACTATGGGCAGTGAACCGTTGAAGTGACACAGATAATATACAGAAGGGATGAGCCGAAAAAATCATAATCCTATATCGTGGGTCCCCACCGTATATTTTGCCATGGGATTGCCGTTTGTGGTGCTGAACATGGTTTCTGTGTTGATGTTCAAGGGGCTGGGTATCGGTGACGCGCAGATTGCTCTGTGGACGTCGCTCATCATGATGCCCTGGACGCTGAAGTTCCTTTGGAGTCCGTTCCTTGAAATGTTCAA
>ENA-OOZA01000908-OOZA01000908.1-human-gut-metagenome-genome-assembly--contig:-NODE-908-length-16244-cov-2.643276_pt1 | contig 16244 bp, 19 predicted proteins | sample MGYA00241703_ERZ501378 | MGnify/ENA primary metagenome ERZ501378 (study PRJEB25962, sample SAMEA2042916) | human gut metagenome | biome: human gut; feature: human-associated habitat; material: faeces...
GGTTCGTGAAGCCGGACTTTATGCCGACCGTCTCAGCGTCAATGTCGAGATACCGAAGGAGGAGAACCTGAAACTGCTTGCCCCGGAGAAAGACCATAAGAGTGTATATGCGCCTATGCGCTACATCCAGCAGGGAGTCCTTGAAAGTTCGGAAGAACGCAAGAAACACCGCCACGCTCCTCGTTTCGCTCCTGCAGGACAAAGCACACAGATGATAGTAGGCGCTACCGCCGAGACGGACAAGGATATTCTGTATCTTTCGTCGGCCCTCTATAAGGGACCTACGATGCGGCGTGTCTACTATTCGGGCTATATTTCCGTCAATACCTACGATAAGCGCCTGCCGGCATTGAAACAGCCCCCTTTGGTGCGCGAAAACCGCCTTTACCAAGCCGACTGGCTGATGCGCTTCTATCAGTTCAAGGTGGAGGAAATAGTGGATGATGCCTACCCAGACCTTGATTTGGAGGTTGACCCCAAGCTGTCCTGGGCTTTGCGCCATCCCGAGCAGTTTCCAATCGATGTGAACAAGGTGGATTATGAGATGTTGCTCCGCGTGCCGGGCATCGGCGTGAAGTCGGCACGGCTGATAGTGGCTTCCCGACGTTTCTCCAAGATAGGTTTCTACCAGTTGAAGAAGATAGGGGTGGTGATGAAGAAGGCGCAGTACTTTATTACGTGCAGCGAACTGCCAGTACGCACGGTCAATGAAATGACTCCGCAGAGAGTACGTAACTTGCTGGTGCAAAAACCCAGAAAGAAATATGACGACAGGCAGCTGATTCTTGATTTTGGAGACGAAGAAAATGACTCTGTTTATATTCGATAATACATTTGAGGGATTGCTGACTTCTGTTTTTGAAGCCTATTCCCGTCGTACTTTTCCGGATGCTTTGCTGGCGGAAGGGGAGCCGCTTCCTCTGTTCTATGACGAGGCTTTTACTGTAGTATCGGATGAAGAGAAAGCGGGGAGGGTTTGGCGTGGCTTGCAGAAAAAACTTTCTGCATCCGCCTTGTCTTGTCTTACGCAGTGCTGGTTGGCGGAAGAGCCGGAAACTGCATCGCTTTTGTTCCGTTATATCCGCAAGGCAATAGATGCTTCCCGTTCCATTGAAACGAACTTTGCAGACCCTGATGTTTTGGAATTTTCGCGTATGTGGAAGCGGGTGGATTGGGAACGGATACGGATGTTGCAGTTTGTCCGTTTTCAGAAAGCAGCAGATGGCACTTATTTTGCGGCGGTAGAACCGGAGAAGAATGTACTTCCTTTGATAACCGGGCATTTTAAAGACCGTTTTGCCGACCAATGTTGGTTGATATACGACATCAAGCGTGCTTATGGTTATTATTACGATTTAAAAGAGGTGCGGAACGTTGTTTTTGGGGAAGATAGCCGGGAAGGGCATCTTGTGACAGGAATACTGGATGAGAGCCTTATGGATAAGGATGAAAAGCTCTTTCAGCAACTTTGGAAAACTTATTTCAAGGCAATCTGTATCAAGGAAAGGCTGAATCCCCGCAAGCACAGGCAAGACATGCCTGTGCGATATTGGAAGTATTTGACCGAGAAGCAGACTTAGTATTTAGTTTATTACCCAGTTCTTGTTGTGCGGAACAGTTTTATGCGGGTTATAGTGCATTCCGGCTTGTGTCGGTATCTTCAGAATGTATGTACGTCCGCTTTTGTTCATTAGTGAAGTGTCGCGCAGCCAGGGATTGGCATCTTTCAGCTGGGCATAAGTGATTCCTTTATCTTTGGCGAATTGTGCCAGATTGTCTATTCCCGTGGTGACTTTCACTTCGGTGTAAGGGATAGCCGGATATAGGTGTTCACGTTTCATCAAAAAACCGTATTGTTGCGGGTTGCTGATAACAGCTTTTGCTGCCAGCAAACGGAACATATAACGTGAGGTTTCTTCTACCAGCCAAAGGTCTGCTGCCTGACTCACCATTTGCTTTTGTAACTGTGTGGAGATACGTCCCTGACCGGCATTGTAGGCAGCAGCCACGCAAAGCCAGTTATTGTATTTGGCATAGGCTTCGTTCAGATATTTACAAGCGGCTTTTGTCTCTTTTTCCACGTGATAGCGTTCGTCGATGTTATTGTTTACTTCCAGACCGAACTCGCGCCCTGTACCGGGCATGAACTGCCACATTCCGGCAGCGCCAGCGGGCGATTTGGCAAGTGGGTTAAGTGCGCTTTCTATAACGGCAAGGTATTTGAAATCATCCGGTATGCCATTTGCCTTTAGTATAGGTTCTATAATAGGAAAATAACGGTTGGCACGTTTTATGGTGAGCATTGTGGTAGAATGCATATAAGTAAACGACATCAGTTCACGGTCCATGCGCTCGCGGTGGTCGTAGCGTAACAAGTCTACTTCCTGCCCGGCAAAGGCAATCTTGGCGGGTACGGTAGGCGAGGTGACGCAGTAAGGTATTTCCGATTTAACCGACTGTCTTTCAGGATTCAGTACACTGCTGCCAAGGAGAAAAGGCAGCGAAGTGCCTATGCACAAGGCGGCAGTGACTGTGAGTATCATATATCCGGACTTTCTTTTCATCTTGGTTGTTTTTTGCTTTTGGGCGTGAAGATACGAAATCAATTCCTTATCGGCAACCGTTCCCACAGCCAACGTGGAATCATTCGCCAGAAGAATACCAATAGACGATAGCGTCCGTCAATTACTGTCACTCGTTTTTTGTGTTTCAACGCTCGGACAATATATTCCGCCACTTTATCGGCATGCATCAGCATCGGATACTTGCCGTTTCGCAGTAAATCCGTTGCTACGAACCCCGGACGGATGTCGGTGAAGCGGATATTAAGATGCTGCATCCGTGCGAGTTGTGCCAAAGCATCGATGTATGTATTCTGAAACCGTTTGGTGGCGGAGTAGGCAGGTGCGACTCCCAATCCCTTGGTACCTGCTATGGAACTGATTACAGCGATATGTCCGTTTTTTGTCTTTTTGAAATAATCGAAAGCTGCGGTTACCATTCGGATAAAGCCTTCGACATTGGTACGTGCGGTATTCAGTTCTATTTCAGGTTCCAGGTTCCTGTTCTGAAAACCTACGCCGGAGCTGAGGAAAAATAAATCCATGCCGCCTAAACGGTCTATCAGTTCTGTAAGGTGTAAGACGGCATTTTCCTTTGTCACATCAAGATGCTGTATCGCTATCTGTTGGGGATTGGCTTGCTGCATGCTTCGCAGGACTTCCTCGCGTCTGCCGGCAATGCCTATGCGCCAGCCTTGTTGCACGAGTATTCCGGCTACTTCCTGTCCGATGCCTGAGGTGGCTCCTATGATGATAGCTTTTTTCATGGGAAGAGATTATCCGATAATGGTTGCTACGATTTTTCTTCCTCCGCCACGGTTGCGGAATTCACAAAGATAAATACCCTGCCAGATGCCCATATTCATCCGTCCATTGGTGATGGGGATGGTCAGTTCTGCTCCTACAATGGTAGATTTGGCATGCGCCGGCATATCGTCGTCACCCTCGCAGGTATGTTCGTAGTAAGGCTCACGCTCCTTGACAAGGTTGTTGAAGATAGCTTCCATATCTGTCTGTACATCCGGATCGGCGTTCTCGTTGATGGTTAGTGCGGCACTTGTGTGTTTGATAAACAAGTGCAATAGTCCGGTCGGAGGCAACTGTGGCAAGTTACGTACTATTTCTTCCGTAATCAGATGGAACCCGCGTCGATGGGGGGGAAGGGTAAATTCTTTCTGTATAATCATATTTTCTATTCTTTATTCCATTGGCCGTACTTGGCAAGGAAACACTACTGTGAACGTGCTACCTTTATTTACGGTGGAGGTTACTTCGATTGTTCCGTTCATATGTTCCATGATAGACCTGCAGATAGGCAAGCCCAATCCGGCTCCCTGAATGAAAGCATCAGCTTTTTCGAACCGTTCAAATATTATGCCGAGCTTTTCCTCAGGGATTCCGCGCCCTGTGTCGGAAACGCTTATTCTTGTTTCGGACGGTGTCGTCTCGTACGAAATTTCGACATAGCCCTGTACGGTATTTTTCAGTGCATTCGATATGAGGTTGCTCAAAACCTGCTTGATGCGCATCGGATCTTGCTTTATCAGGTTGGGAGTTGCCGGGTAGCGTTTCTTGAGCGTTACGCCTTCAGGTACGTTGGGCTGGCATTCGGTGCAACTTTCATCTATCAGGTCGGAGAGGTTGCACCAGACCGGGGACAACTCTATGTGTCCGGCTTCTATTTTCGATAAATCCAGTACATCGTTGATGATGTTCAGCAGCAATTCGTTGTTGTGGTTTATCAGGGAGATGTAATGGTTGCGTTCCTCAGCATCTTCTATATGGGGCAGGAGGCTGGAAAAGCCGATAATAGCATTCAGCGGTGTACGTATTTCGTGACTCATGTTGGCAAGAAAGGCCGATTTCAGGCGGTCTGACTCTTCGGCTTTTTCTTTGGCATCTATCAGCATGGCTTCCGTGGCTTTGAGCCGGGTAATGTCGTAGTTGATACAGATTAGTTCGATACTGTTCCGTTCGGGAGCGTAGGTTTTCACTATCAGGTTGACATGTGTCCAAGTGTAGCTGCCGTCTTCTCTGAGAACACGTACTTCTTTATTGAACTTGTCTTCCATACCTTTTGCTGCATTGTTCAGGAAACCGAGCATGGCGCGCCGGTCTTCGGGATGGATATGTCTGTACACTCCGATGATTCGGGACAGAGGAGTTCCTTCTTGTTCGCCGATATTGATGTACCAGCTGTGTTGGGCATCTCCTTGCCGGGTGAGTAAGTCGTAGTGTGCGTATCCTACTTTGGCATAGTTGCCTATCAGTTCGAAAAAACTTTCGAATTCCTGTATCTTGTTGTAGGCTACGGTGGTTTCGGTCTTATCGGCATTAATCAACAGGTAGTTGGCGGGGATGTGGTTCTCGTCGTACAGCGTGGTTACTTTAGTTACGAGGTCTATTGTACCGGTCCTGGTTTGCGGATTGTAGTAAGAACCTACTTTCGAGAAGTCGTAGCGGAATGTGAAATCGGCGTCTTCATATTTTTTCAGTTTCTCTTTCATCTCTTTCGGGAAGATAGGGTTATCAAATATATTGATACCCAGCAAGTCTTCTTTTCGTTGCAGATGAAACATTTCCAATTCCTTATCGTTGAGGTCTGTCAATACTCCGTCTGTATTGTAGACTTCAATGCCTACCGGAAGATGCTTATAGATGTTGTGCAAGAGTTGTTCGCGTTGTCGCAACATCTGTGTGGCGGACGACATATAAGGACCGTCCTGTATTTCGGCTATGCCGTAAATCTTGGTCTTTCCGTTTTCATCGGTTTTTTGCATACAGATTTTGCTGCGGACCCATGTCGGTCCTTTGACGGTATCAAGCAGATAGACGGTTTCATTTGTCTGTTGTATGTTGTCGAAGGAACGGATGGTAGTATGCGGCTGTTCCTCTCTCAGTATGCGCTTGTTGAAATTTTCAAAACTGATACAACCGCCTTCTTCCAATCCTAACAGGTTGGCGATGGGACCGTAGTATATATAGTCGGCATCTTGTATATCGGCTTTCCACCAGCCTATATTGGCATTGTGCATTATTTCTGACAGCAGGTTGTAATCCTTTTCAGCGTCCATACATGGATGTTTAGGGTTGTTTATATTATATGCGCATACAAAAATAGATATAATTCGTAGAAATGGAAAGAAATAGGGAGCGGATGTTTTATTAAAAGTGGTACAATAATGATTTTGTTGAACTTATCTTTGTCTTGGCCTGCGAAACCGTGATGTCAGTTATTGATAAGAGAGCGTGAATTTGCATGCTATTTTGAAGAATGATACGGGTAATAATGAGAGTAATTACCGTAACAACAACCGGAAAAATATGGCTTTTTAATGATTCGCTTGTAATTTATTCGGAGATAAGCGGTATCTTTGTTACCGTTTACAACGCATTTACCCAACAAAACAAAAAATATATGGAAAAAGTTATTATCAATTCGTACGAGGATTTTGAAAAGCTGGTAGGTCAGCAAATCGGTGTTTCGGAGTATGTGGAACTTACGCAGGAACGCATCAATCTCTTTGCCGACGCAACGCTGGACCATCAGTGGATTCACATTGACACAGAACGCGCCAAGACCGAAAGTCCTTTTAAGAGTACCATTGCACACGGTTATCTCACCCTCTCTATGTTGCCTCATCTGTGGAATCAGATTATCGAGGTAAATAACCTGAAGATGATGATTAACTACGGAATGGATAAGATGAAGTTCGGTCAGGCTGTACTTTCCGGACAGAGCATCCGTCTGGTGGCTTCTCTGCATTCGTTGGCAAACCTGCGCGGTGTGGCAAAGGCGGAAATAAAGTTTGCCATTGAGATTCAGGGCGAGAAGAAGAAAGCGCTTGAAGGTATTGCTGTATTTTTATATTATTTCAACTGATTATGCGCAAAATGGTGTGCCCCCAATGCAAGGTGGGGGCATTTTATGTCTTGAACGGGCAGGGAGAGCGTTTGCCCGTATATGTGTCGGACAAAGGCGAGGTCGTACCGAAAGATCCGGCAGCTTCTTTAGAAGGGTATGACCTGGAAGAGGTTTACTGCTTATGCTGTTCCTGGCACGGGACTCCGAAACGTCTGGTGAAATATTGATATATATGCTCTTTCCATAAATGCCTGCACGCTGCGGTCGGATGATAGAGCAGCATGCGCGGTCCGGCATATCGCATGACTTCCTGCATCCGCTTCTTCATCTCCGGCTTGTAGCAATGTACCGGGCATAGTCTGCAAGTTGTTTTATTCTCTCCGAACAGGCAGCGCGACAGGCGCATGCGTGCGTACTCCAGCAATTCGAGACATTGCGGGCAGAGTTCCTTGTTGCCCTCTTTCCTGCGGCAATAGAGGCGGATCATCTGTTCTACGGTGCGTTGTTCTTGGGCAATGTGTGATTGGCAGGTCTTATTCATCCATATTGTGTTTCAGGTAAACCATATCTTTCAGTTGTTTGCCCGCTTCATAAATGGGATGGTCGTAGTTATCCGTAAAGAAGTCCGGGATGCGGTGGGAATAGGTAAATCCGCAGTTCTCGTAAAAAGGAATCGCCAATGGGCTGTCTCCGGTTCCTACGAGCATTGTCCGGCATCTGCCTGCATAATGTCCGAAAAGATACTGTATCAGTTTCTTCCCGTATCCCCGACGTTGGAATTGCGGATAAACGGCAATGTTCTTTATCTCAAAAACATCTTCTGCTTCGCGGGTGACGACACAGGATGCTCTGATACTGCCGTCCTCGGACAACACGAACATTTCACCGCGTTCCAGATAACGGTCTATCATGGATTCTTGTTCATCGGCCAAAAGCAGCAGGTCGAGGTATTGTTTCTTATTATGGAGCACAGGCTGTATACTTATCATTTCATTGCTGTTTGAACGGGTTTGTATGGCAAAGATAATCCTTATGGGCATAGAACCAAACAAAACACCAGGAAATATTGTTGATTTCCAACATGGAATAGATTAATGGTTATGGATAAAATGAAGTCTTTGTTCTTTTTTTTGACGCTTTGGACATTTTTGCCACTTTTTGCAGGCTATGCTCCTGATAATGTGCAAACTGCCCTGACGAAAATGTATCCTTCCGCCAAAGGGATAGCCTGGTCGCAGGACGAGGAGTATTACGTTGCGGATTTTATGATGAACGGATTTGATACCAAGGTCTGGTTCAATACGGATGCAGAGTGGGTAATGAAGCAAACGGATTGGGAAACCCTGGATGAGGTGCCTGCCGCCGTATTCAACGCTTTTGCAGCCAGTCAGTTTTCGGACGGGGTGGTACAGAATGTTGTTTGGGTGCAATTTCCCAAATGGCAACCTATTGTAGCCATACAGGTGGGCAGGCCGAACGTGCAGATAAAATATCAGATATTGTTTACTCCGAACGGTGAAGTTCTCCGCCAGCAGAATATCACTTACGCTTACAATACGCTTGGGGCAAGCACTTTCCTGTAATCAGACGTGAGATGCCCGGCTGTCGGGTAGGCATCTCATTGCTGTCGCTTGGTATAAAAAACAAGGCTGTGTATTTTTTATACTCTCTGTTTACGCTATCTTTGCCGCAAAGAAAGACTTTATCTTATGAATCGGACTACTTTTCTGCAAGATGTTTACAGTGTTGTTGCCGCTATTCCTGAAGGATGCGTTGTAACCTACGGGCAGATTGCCAGTTTGGTAGGCAGACCTCAGTGCTCGCGTATGGTGGGGCAGGCTATGCACAACGTACCGGAGGAATTGCATTTACCTTGTCATAGGGTTGTAAACAGCCGGGGCAGATTAGTGCCGGGTTGGACGGAGCAAAGAGTATTGTTGGAGAATGAAGGTGTCCGGTTTAAGACAAACGGCTTTGTAGATATGAAAAAGTCTCAATGGGAATTTATGAAAGAACAATAAACTAACGAATAATAATCGAAATATGAAATTTATAGGTGCACATGTATCTGCCGGCGGCGGTGTGGAGCTGGCTCCCGTCAATGCCCATGGAATAGGAGCGAATGCTTTTGCCCTGTTTACCAAGAATCAGCGTCAGTGGGTGGCGAAGCCCTTGACGCAGGAAAGTATTGCCTTGTTTAAGGAGAATTGCAGGAAATATGCTTTGGAGGCACGTTATATTCTTCCACACGACAGTTATCTGATAAATCTGGGACATCCCGAAGAAGAAGGGCTGGAGAAGAGCCGTGCAGCTTTTCTGGATGAGATGCGACGTTGTGAGGAACTGGGGCTGGAATTGCTGAATTTCCATCCGGGCAGCCATTTAAATAAAATTTCGGTTGAGGCTTGCCTGGACAGGGTTGCCGAATCGATTAATATTACCTTAGGCAAGACGCAAAGCGTAACGGCGGTCATTGAAAATACGGCAGGACAGGGCAGCAATGTAGGCAATGAGTTTTGGCAACTGAAACATATCATCGACCGTGTGGAAGACAAGTCGCGTGTAGGTGTCTGCCTTGATACGTGCCATACGTATACGGCGGGTTATGATATCGTAAATGAATACGACAAGGTTTTCGACGAATTCGATAAGACCGTTGGCTTCGGTTTTCTGCGCGCCATACACTTGAACGATTCGAAAAAAGCGTTGGGTAGCCGTGTAGACCGTCACGACAGTATCGGCAAGGGGCTTATCGGCTTGGATTTCTTCAAGCGTTTTGCCTTCTGCATTCAAGAACTGAGCGACTTCACCTTGAAGCCAGTTAGAGACTTGTTTGGCATCTCCACCAAGGGCTACGGCTGCTTCAAAGAAGTCAGAAGTAACCTTCGTAGCTGTCAATTGGTTGGCATCATAGTCAGACAAACCAAGCTCTGCCACATAGCGAGCACGGCGGTCTTTTGGAAATTCTGGTAACTCCGTACGCATTTCCTCAATCCACTCATCTGAGATTTCAAACAATGGAAGGTCTGGTTCTGGGAAATAACGGTAATCCGCTGCTCCTTCTTTGACACGCATAAGGATTGTGCTCTTGCTGGCTTCATCATAACGGCGTGTTTCTTGACGAATGACACCACCTGAGCGCAGGATTTTCGCTTGACGTTGCACTTCGTATTCAAGACCTTTGCGGACATTCGAGAAGGAGTTCAAGTTTTTCAACTCCGTCTTGGTACCAAATTCCTCTTGACCATATGGACGAAGGGAAATATTGGCATCCACACGCATAGATCCTTCTTCCATCTTGACATCAGAAATGCCTGTGTATTGGATGACTTCTTTGAGAGCTGTCAAATAAGCGTAGGCTTCTTCAGGAGAACGCATATCGGCTTCAGATACAATCTCGATCAATGGCACCCCTTGACGGTTAAGGTCAACATAAGAGAAACCGTCTGTTCCATGCGTGTTCTTACCGGCATCTTCTTCCAAGTGGGCACGTTCAATCCCGATTTTCTTAGTTGTTCCGTCTTCCAATTGCACTTCAATCCAACCGTTATAACCGATTGGCTCGTCAAATTGCGAAATTTGGTAGGCTTTTGGATTATCAGGATAGAAGTAGTTCTTACGGTCAAAGTGCATGTGCTGGTGGATATCCATATTCAGCGCCAAAGCGGCCTTGATTCCAGCGTCCACAACACCCTTGTTCAAGACAGGAAGTACCCCTGGGAAAGACCAGTCGATCACATTAGTATTGGTATTTTGCTCGTTCCCAAAGTGAGCAGAGGTTGGTGAGAAAATTTTTGAGTTTGTATTCAATTCAACGTGGACTTCAAGTCCGATGACTGTTTCAAAGTTCATTAATTGTCACCTCCAAAAATCACGGGTTGTTGCTTATGATAATCCGTTGTAGCTTCAAAAGCAGCTGCAGCTTGATAGATGGTCTCTTCAGAATACTTAGGACCAATCAACTGCAAACCAACTGGAAGACCTTGCGCAAAACCTGCAGGAATCGAAATCCCTGGAAGACCTGCCAAGTTAACTGGAATGGTCAACAAGTCCGCCAAGTACATGGCAACAGGATCATGATTGAGCGTATCCAAATCGAAAGCTACGCTTGGAGCTGTAGGACCAAGGATGAGATCGTAATCCGCAAAGACTTTTTCGAAGTCTTGGATAATGAGGGTACGAACTTGACCAGCTTTCTTGTAGTAAGCATCGTAGTAACCAGATGACAAACTAAAGGTACCCAGCATGATACGACGTTTGACTTCATCACCAAAGCCTTGGCTACGAGTGTTTACGTAGATGTCATCCAAGTTCTTGGCATCTTCCGCACGGAAACCATAGCGAATGCCATCGAAACGTTGCAAGTTTGAAGAGGCTTCAGATGAAGCAATGATGTAGTAGACAGCAACCCCGTATTTAGAATGAGGCAGGCTGACTTCCTCGACTGTTGCTCCCAATTTTTCAAAGTGCTTAGCCGCATCGAGGATGGTTTCTTTAACTTCTGGGTCAATCCCTTCCCCAAGGTATTCCTTAGGAAGAGCAATCTTCATGCCTTTGATGTCTTGACCAATCTTAGAAGTAAAATCGGCTATGCGGACTGGCGCAGATGTTGAATCCTTAGCATCTTCACTGGCAATAACATTGAGCAATTGGGCATTTTCCTTAACAGTTTGTGAGAACGTACCAATCTGGTCAAGTGAGCTACCAAAAGCAATGAGACCGAAACGAGAAACCGTTCCGTAAGTTGGCTTAAGGCCAACAATCCCGTTAAAGGCAGCCGGTTGGCGGATAGAGCCACCTGTATCTGAACCAAGAGACAAACGGACTTGACCTGAAGCTACAGCTGCTGCCGAACCACTAGATGACCCACCAGGAACCTTGCTGTGATCCCAAGCATTCTTGGTTGCTCCATAGTAAGAAGTCTCACCAGATCCACCCATGGCAAATTCATCCATGTTAGTTTTCCCGATGACAATCATATCTTTAGCTTTGGCATTAGCAACCGCTGTCGCATCAAAAATAGGCTCGTAGTTATAGAGCATTTTTGAGGCCGCAGTCGTCAAAATGCCGTCAGTAGAGATATTGTCTTTGACAGCGAATGGAATCCCTGACAGGAGGTTGTCAGCATCGATTCCTTTTTCGTCAATGGCCTTAGCTTGTGCAAGGGCAGCTTCTTCTGCTACTGTCACAAAGGCATTGACTGCTTCTTCACGCGCCTTGATATCGTCAATGGTCGCTTGTGTCAATTCGGTTGCTGAAATTTCCTTAGAGACAAGGAGATTGTGCAACTCTTCAATGGTTTTATTGTTGAATGACATTAGGCATCTCCTCCATCTTCTAGGATAGCTGGTACTTTGATGTAGTAATTATCTTTTTCAGGTACATTTTTAAACAAACGGTCACGGTCAGTCCCTTTTTCAGCAACATCCGGACGCAATACGGTCTTGCGGTCAGCCATGGTCGTTGTTGGGGCAACACCAGTTGTGTCCACTTCTTCCAACAATTCCACCATATCAACAATCTTCGATAAGGTTGTCGCAAACTCAGCTGTCTCTTCTGGAGAGAATTTCAATTTTGAAAGATTGGCAACGTGGGTTACCTCTTCTTGCGTAATTTTCATCTTGCTTCCTTTCGTGAAATGATGATTTTTCAATACCCTCTATTTTACCATAATTTAGCCTAATTTACTGGGAGAATAAAAAAACTGTAGCAACTTTTTTGTCACTACAGTTTACCAATATACAGCTTTTTCAAAACAGTTATTGTATGGGCATCAAGAGCTTTCTCCAGGCTTCTAACATTTCTGGTTTCAAATAATGTTTTGCCAGGTCGTATGAGGCTTGGTACATAGACTCAATATCACTTTCTAAGGCAAATAAAATCTTGTCGGCCATCTGAGAAACAAGTAAATCCTCATCCATAGTCTCGCTATAAGGGACCAGATACCCATTCTCAGCATCTTTGATGAAGATTTTGCTCTTTTTGATGGGCAAGAGCAACAGCTCTAATGCCAAATCCGTTTAAATCTACTTCAAAAGTGGTAACAAATCCTGCGTGAAAATCATATCACAGTCTAAATATAAAACGGGATTTTCTTGAACAAACTCAGGAATCACATAACGGAAAAAAGTCGTATAATGAATATACGTACTCGGAAGCGAAAATTGTTTAAAGCTTTCTGCAGACATACGGCAATTGAGAATTTCCGAATCAATAGCAGCCAAACAACTATTCATAAGGGAAGACTAATCTGTCGGTAAATTCTCATTTAGCACATAAATTTTCCACTACCCTTGGTGTGCACGTAAAGACTAAAGATCCAGCTCTAACTTTTCCATATAGAGATGGCTCTGCTATAAATACAACTGATTTTTTACCCAAATTTTCTCCATCTCAAACTTTAATAAGAATATCATTTTTAGAAAACATTACAATTTCTACCCCCTACAAAAAAGCCAGTCCAAAGGCTGACTTCAATCGGAGATCAATTTTCTTTCAGTGCTTGCTAGATTCGTAAAATTGAACCCAGACCAGAACACAGCTCAAATCCACTATTCTACAGAGGCACCGTTACTTGCGATAACTTCTTTGTACCTGTTAAATGATTTTTTCTTAGAGCTTTTAAGGCTACCCTTACCATCATTGTCGCGGTCTATATAGATGAAACCATAATGTTTTTTCATTTCACCAGTTCCGGCAGAAACAAGATCGATACAACCCCAGGTTGTGTATCCCCAAAGTTCTACACCATCTTCATTGATGGCATCCCTCATGGTATTAATGTGGGCTGCCAAGTAGTCAATACGATAATCGTCTTCAACATAACCATTTTCATCTGGTGTATCCACAGCACCAATCCCATTCTCAACGATAAACATCGGTTTCTGGTAACGATCCCAAATAGCATTGAGGGTAATACGAAGGCCTAGTGGGTCAATTTGCCAACCCCACTCTGAAGATTCTAAATATGGATTTTTAATAGGGGCAAAGATATTGCCGGCAGTCTTTTCATTAACTTCTGGATCACCTGAAGCCACACGACTTGAATAATAAGAGAAGAAAATGAAATCAACAGTATGCTCTTTGAGAAGCTCCAAATCTTCTTCAGTCATCTCAAGCTTAATACCATCACGCTCCCACTGCTTTTTAGCATAATTTGGATACTCTCCACGATCCTGGACATCAATGAAGAAATAGTTACTCCGATCTTCTTGCATGGCTGCCCAGTAGTCACGTGGGTGGGCTGTATTTGGATAATACTGACCGTCTGCCAACATACAACCAACCTTATTTTCAGGATCAATCTTGTGAGCCAACTTAGTCGCCATAGATGAAGCTACCAACTCTTGGTGAGCTGCTTGGTATTTAACCTGCTCCTCATTCTCACCCTCTTCAAAACAGATCCCTGCTCCCATAAATGGTGCATGGAGAATCATGTTAATTTCGTTAAAAGTGAGCCAGTACTTAACCAAACCTTTATAACGTGTGAAAAGGGTACGGCAAAGATTTTCATAGAAACCAAGAATCTTACGATTACGCCATCCACCATACTCTGTAATCGAGTGCATTGGACAATCAAAGTGCGTAATAGTTACTAAGGGTTCGATGCCATGTTTGTGACATTCCTTGAATAGGTCCTCGTAAAAAGCTAGCCCAGCTTCATTTGGCTCAGCCTCATCACCCTTAGGAAAAATACGAGACCAAGCAATAGAAAGTCGATAAGTCTTAAAGCCCATTTCACCAAAGAGAGCAATATTTTCCTTGTAACGGTGGTACATATCAATGCTTTCCTTAGCTGGATAAGAATAACCATCCTCAAAATCAAACATCTTGCGACGTCCAGTAATAATCGAAAGGCGATCCTCACCAATCGGTACCACATCAACATTGGCTAACCCACGCCCATCAGCATCATAGGCACCTTCACATTGGTTGGCTGCTGTAGCACCACCCCCACAAAAAATCCGTCAGGAAACGTTAATTTTTTAGTCATTATTCTACCTCTTATATATTTCGACTTAATATAGTAATAGTATACAATAGCCTGTAATCGTTTTCTTATAGTAAACTACGGAAAACTGATACTATCCTATGATTTCAGACAAAGAATTGAGAGTAGAATAACTTCCTACTCTCGATGATGACTTATTTCCAATTTTCTTCTAAAAATTGGTGACGAATAGCGCTACTCTGCGCATAACGTTCAGGATTAGTCTTATAAAATCCCTGATGGTAAGCTTCGGCTTCGTAGAAAGTCTCCGCAGGTTCAATCTTTGTCACGATTGGACGGTCAAAACGTCCTGAGGCTTGAAGATTATCCTTAGATTGTTCAGCAATTTTCTTTTGACGCTCATCAAAATAATAAATCACAGGACGGTAATTATCACCACGATCCTCAAATTGTCCAAAAGCATCCGTCGGATCGGTCTGTGCCCAATAAATTTCGACTAAATCAGCAAAAGAAATAATTTCTGGATCAAAGATAATCTCCACTGCCTCGGTGTGCCCCGTCGTTTTACGACATACCTCCTCGTAAGTTGGGTTTGGTACATGTCCTCCAGTATAACCAGAGCGAACAGATAGAATACCTTCTTGCTCCTCAAAAGGTTGCACCATGCACCAGAAGCACCCTCCGGCAAAAATAGCTCTTTCCATAGCGTCCTCTCTTACCAAACTGGTTCATCCAAACCTTGAGATGATTTCTTGATGATTCCTTTGACTTCGTCAGTATGATAAGCCTTGATAACTTTCTTGATAGCATCAGCCTTATCTGATTTTTCCCAACCTTTTTGGGCTACAAGTAGATTGTACCATTGCTTAGTATTTTTACTAGCGGGCTCTACGTAGATAGCTGTCTTAGGATCAATACCAGCCTCTGTAACGAAGTCATTATTAATAATGGCCGCATCGACAGAATCAATGTTGGCAGCTGTCTGAGCAGCATCAACTTCTCTGATATTTAAATTCTTGCTATTTTCACTAACATCAGTCAACTTAGCCTTGTCATTTGCACCTACACTAAGTTTAATCAAGCCAGCAGACTGCAAGAGATTAAGGGCACGACTTTCATTAACGGCATCATTTGGAATGGCAATCGTAGCACCTTCTGGCAACTCTTTAATATCCTTATACTTGTTCTTACCACCCTCTGTACCAGAATAGACACGGAAAGCTGTGAAATAAGTCTCAGCAATTGGTACCAAGTCAGTCTTATGATCCGAGTTCCAGTTATCAAGGAAATTATAGTGTTGGAAAGCATTAATATCAATATCACCATTATTGAGGGCTACGTTTGGTTGAGAATAGTCCGTAAACTCGCTAAACTTAAGCGTAATTCCCTCTTTTTTCAAGATTCCTTCGATCTTATCCCAGCGTGCTTGTTCAGACTCACTCTTAGCCATGGTCCCTACTCGAACCACCGTCTGATCCTTAGCAGCATCCTTACCACAAGCTGCCAAAATACCTACAGAAGCAACAGCGATAGCCACAAAACCTAATAATCGTTTTATTTTCATCATTTTTCTCCTCTCAGATGAATCAATGCCTTTAGTCTAACACGAATATATCCGCTTGACTAATTCATATTCTTAATCAGTTGATAGAGAGGAATTATCAAAAAAAGAGTAAGAACCAACTCTTACTCTACAATTGTTGCTCCAAGAACATTTTTAAAATGCCCAATGGCAAAATCATGTGCTTCTGTCGTCAAGGAGGCTGTTGCACTCTCTACCACCTCGATATCATAGCCCAAATTATAAGCATCAATAGCCGTATGTAACACACAAATATCTGTTAAAACTCCCGTCAAAACGACTGTT
>ENA-OOZA01000917-OOZA01000917.1-human-gut-metagenome-genome-assembly--contig:-NODE-917-length-16156-cov-3.635737_pt1 | contig 16156 bp, 12 predicted proteins | sample MGYA00241703_ERZ501378 | MGnify/ENA primary metagenome ERZ501378 (study PRJEB25962, sample SAMEA2042916) | human gut metagenome | biome: human gut; feature: human-associated habitat; material: faeces...
AAAAAAGACCAGTGAAATAACACTGCACATGGGGATTTCAGACTGGTTGATAATGATTTTGGTAACATTTGGAATACTTATAGTGGTGATCGCAGGATAAAGAAAATGATAAAGTTTGAAAATGTAAATGTAACAATGCAAGGAAAAAGAATTCTGTCAGATATAAAAACAGATTATTTTTCATAACATATTTCTCAGTGAGTCAATTCCTCATTAGGTGAAGCTCCCAAACCTAAAACCAATTTTCCTCCTTTTACGACCTCACTAAAGGGCAATTGTACAGTATCTTGCGGACGGTTGTTCAAAGATATATCCTGCAAATAACAATCACCTACCGCCTGCTTCTTAGCTTCGATTACAAATTTCTCTCCCGGATAATAATCTTTATTCAAACGGACAGTGACTTTGTCAAACAAAGGGGCACCTATCTGGAATTTCGGATCAATCTCCGTCAATCCCTTTACATCAAATAAGCCCAATGCAGACATTACGTACCAAGCCCCCAATTGTCCTTGATCCTCATCCTGTCCATAACCATAGCCATGTATACCTTCGAGGCCATAGAACTCATCCAAAATAGCACGTACCCACTTTTGAGACAGATATGGTTTACCCGAAAAGTTAAACAACCAAGAAATATGCAAATTAGGCTGATTACCATGATTATACACCGTCTTCAATCCGGCGAACGCATCCACTTCTTTCCCACCTCCAAAAATATTTTTCTGTGAAAGCAAAAAGATACTATCCAGACGATTATTAAACGTTTCTTGCCCTACCAAATCTACCAATTCGTCTATCTGGTGAGGAACATAAAATGTATATTGCACGGCATTTCCTTCTTGAAATCCCTTCCAAGGAGCCAATGGATTAAAATCTTCCAGAAAATTTCCTTTAGTATCCTTGGGACGAATCAAACGGGTCTCCGGATCATAAAGATTCTTCCAGCCATTCGACAAATCAGAGAGTAACTTATAGTCATCCTCTTTACCCAAATGTTTGGCAAATTGGGACACAGCAAAACTACTGAAACTGTATTCCATTGTATGTGAAGCACCAAACCCAGATCCTTCCTCACGAGTCACCATATCAAACCGTTTTTCATAAGGAGAATATCCACGTTCCACAAACTGACGTACATCCATCTTACCTGCACCTTCAAGTCTTCCACGCCATTCCACTTCATTCTTCAAAGCAGCTTCATATCCCTGCTGTACGTCAAAATCACGAATACCGCAATTATATGCAGCAGCAATAGCCAAGCTAGTAAAATTCGTCCCTACTCCAGACACATATTTACTGCATGCGATGCCATCACCCAACCAACCGGCATCCTGATAAACCAACAACTGACTTTTTATCCAATCAGAATAATATTCGGGATAAGCCAATGACCATAATTGCGTCAGATTCCAGAAACCACCCCAAATGGCATCCGTATTATAATGCTGATGTACCGGATTACCTTCTTCATCAAGAGCAATACGACCGACCGTTCCATTATTTTTAGGATAATATCCATTTGCATCACTAGCCAATCCACGCCCCAAAAGCGCATGGAACAATCCGGTGTAAAACTTCACTTTATCAGTTTCCTTCCCTCCTTCCACATAAATCCTGCTCAGAGATTCATTCCACACATCTGTTGCATTCTTCTTGGCTTGGTCAAAGGTAACATCCGCAGCCTCGGTTTCCCGGTTGAAACGAGCATTCTCTATGGAAGTATAGGATAGGCCCACTTTGACTTCCACAGCCTCTTGTTCTTCTGTAGAGAATGTCATGTAAAGACCCGCGCCTGGTCCTTTTTCCTGATGTTTACCCGGATTAACCACATCTTTTACAAAAGTACCTACCTGAACCGGCTTCTTATTAAGAACAGCCGAGAAATACATACGTACATCTGCCCCTTTCTGATAAATATTAACATATACGGGGGAAGTGATTACATAACCTTCCACCCGGCCATCTTCAAAATATTGTACTTCGGCATCTTTCACCTCACCACTTTCTCCTTGCTTGTTACCTATATCGAAGATAAGGTTTGCCAGTTCTGTTTTGGGATAGGTATAACGATGAAATCCCACTCGTTTCATAGCAGTCAATTCAGCCTTTACTCCATAGTCCTTCAACAAAACAGAATAGTACCCGGGAGCTGCCACTTCATCTTTCTTATCGAAACGTGAACGATAACCGCCATCCGGATTTTCCAACTCACCCGGTACTGTCTGCAATTCTCCGACAGTCGGTGCAAATACGACACCGCCTACCTGGAACTCGTGAAAATTGGCAAAGCCTTCGATGGAAGTATGACGAAAATCATACCCCACTGCTTGCCAACCACCGGGATTTCCCAAATGCGCATCGGTAGAAGGAGCCAGTTTTGCCATGCCAAACGGAATAGCAGCCGGTGTATAAAAGAACCAACGACAATGCGCAGTTCCAATGTTTGGGTCTACATAGTCCACCAAAGCTTTAGTGCTTGAAGTACTTGTTGAACACCCCATAATGATACTCATACATATCACCAAAAAACAAAGTCGTTTCATGATATTAATTTATTAAGACGGTAGACACTAACATTATTTATTTTCCGAGCATGGAGCAATCCCCCATGACTTATTCGGTTTATCACCCATTTCCAGTATCAATTCTCCACCTTTTAGCAATTCTGCAGCGGGGAAATAGAAACGTTCCAACTTCTCACCATTCAGAGTGGCACTCTGAACGTACTTATTTTTTCTGGATACATTTTTAGCCTCAATTGTAAATGTTTCACCACGATTATAGCGTTTGCCCAAATCAATAACCACTTTCTCATACAATGGACTGGCAATTTCATAAATAGGTTCGACACTGCAACCGCCATCAGTCTGAAACAGTCCCAAAGCCGCCATCACAAACCAAGCACTCATCTGGCCCTGATCTTCGTCACCCAAATAGGCATTGGCAACGCCACAACCATAATATCTATCAATAATGGAACGGGACCATTTTTGTGTCAGCCAAGGTTTATTGGCCCAATTGAACAAGAAAGCAAAATGCATGGACTGCTGGTTGCCCTGAACCACCGGATAATCCCAATATTGGTCATTGGGAGCATTGTATCTCCAAGGTTCACTTACTTCAAAACCCCAGTTCAAACGATCCACAAATGATTTTTCTCCCATTATGTCAATCAAGGCCGGTACATCCTGAGGCACAAAGTAGCTAAGCTGCCAAGAATTACCTTCTACATAGTGGTGATTACGTCCGGTTTGAAATGCATCAAAATCAGGGATAAAGTTACCGACCGAATCACGCATGTGAGCATATCCATTTTCCGGATTAATAGCATTTTTCCACCAATATCCGCGATCATTGAATGTAGCATATTCCGAGAATTTACCTAATGCTTTCGCCATCTGTCCCACAGTCCAATCATCGTAAGAATACTCCAATGTATTAGAAAAACGTCCCAATTCAATAGGTACGTATTTATATTTCATATAAGACACCAAATCGCGATTACCGGCAAAACCACCTGCAACATGTGTAGCTGGAGTAGTCTGCATTTTTTTCATGGCTTCAAATGCCTTTTCCACATCATAATCACGAATACCCATCTGATAGGTAGATACCATCTGTGGAATTTCGTGTTCGGCCACCATTACCGGAATATATTCCATTCCGGCAGGACCTTTTGCCAACCACCCGTTTGCATCGTACAATGCCAACTGAGAGTTCACCCATTTGGAGCTCCATTCGGGTGTCACTAAATTCCAGAACTGATTCAAATTCCAGAAAGTGTTCCAAAAAGCATCACATCCTAAAGCTACATGTTCAGGATTTGTAAATTTACGTACCTTTTCGTCCGGAGACACCCATTCGCCATTCACATCACTCCACAAATTTCGGCAAAGTGCACGATACATATTAGTGTAAAAGCGCACCTTCTCCAGACGGTCATTGGTAGTTATATCCAGACGGTTGAAAATACCATTCCATACATCTTTCTGATTTTGCACTACCGCATCAAAATCCCAACCAAATCTATCAGAGATTTCCTTTTGCAGATTTTCAGAAGCATTTGAAATACTCACCAACGAAATACCGGCACGAGCCTGCACCACCGGATGCTTTTTCGTATCAAATTCGACATAAAGTCCTGCATCTTTCAAGTTCTTACCAAATATATGGCCTCCATCCAATATTTGCTTATTCTTCCAGCCACCTACTTTCTTAATCGGTGCATCAAACTCTATTACGAAGTTCACTACATATTCCTGATCAGCGTCATTACTCCACACATAAGGACGAGGAGAAATCTGATGAGAGCGTCCCTCAATTCTATAATCACTTACCTTCTTAATATCTACATCCAGCAGATTATAATCATATTCAGCTTGCACATGAAGGTCAATCATTACACGTCCATCTTTATCTTTCGGGAAGGTATATTTCTGGAAACTTGCTCTTTCTGTAGCTGTCACCTCCGCCCAGATTTCTGTATCGGTCAAGAAGACCTTATAATATCCTAACGGAGCTTCTTCTGTCCTCTTGTCAATACGCGAACGGTAACCTTCATCTGGACGGAACTGATCGCCAACCTGAGTAAACAACTTGCCGTTAGTAGGCATTAACCCTAATCCGCCCATTGTCCACTCATGGATATGACTGAAACAACCCAAAGTTTCAAAAGTTGGTTGATAACCGGCCTGCCAGCCCATATTTTGATTGTCCGGACTCAGCTTCACCATACTGAAAGGCATCCAAGGTCCCGGTGCAATCATCCATCGAGAATGTGCCGTACCTATTTTGGTATCTACATAGTCAGCAAATGTCTGTATCTTTTGCGGAGAACGTATAATAATACCCTTTTCCAGCAATTGTCCATCTACAAACACTTGATATTCACTCTTTCTACTTTTTTTCACAGCAGGCATAGGTACTTCAAATACATAACGTGCCGTGTCCAACTGCGCAGAAAAAACATCTATACCGTCTAATTTTACACTCAATTTCGGGTTACCGGATAGATGCTCTACATCAACCAATAAAGGCTGTATTTTTGCTCCATCCATTTCCATTTCATATTCTGCCGGAGCCACATTGCGCAAGAAAGCATATTCATTATTCTTTTCCAGAACAAGTTCGTCAGCACCTTCCAAACGTATCTGATCGAAAACAATCCAGCCCCCTTCAAGAACAGAAACAGTGACCATATTTCCACCTTTTTTCAAATCATTGGCTGAAATTGGAAATTCAAGAATTTGTTCCTTGGCATCTTGAAGATTACCCTCCAGTACTCCTTTCGAATGCCCTTTAATTTCAAACTTCTTTTCGGCAGAATTCACCATAACTTTAACCACCGAACGGCTCGGATTGGCATCCACCAAGTCTACCACCAATTTCCATTTGCCATGTTTCGGCAATTTTTTAATGCCAAACAATATATTTGCATCATGAGTTCTCCAACCGGAAGTACTCCATGTACCTCCCCAAGTATCATCAGGCCCTGGCAACACATAAGGGAAATCATTTTTGTCAACAGAAGTCCCCACTAAAAAGTAACGATCTTCATAACCAAAATCATGAGCCAGGAACTTTTTATACTCAGAAGGGCCCAAAGCCAGTTCTGTTCCGGAATTATCCGCAACGCCAATTTGCCATACCACTTTTGCAGCAGTTGCACACATAGCGCAACAAGCAACGATAAAAAAAGATATTATTTTTTTCATATTCATAATGAGTCTTATTATTTTTTGTTATCCGTGAAAACAATCTTATCTACTTAAAAAGCAAACTAACCCTTATATCTTCTTGTCTATCTGTTGTAAAGCAAAAGCATATGCTCCCAGTGCAATAGCCTTGTTTGCTCCTAAAGTTGAAATCGCCACCCCTATACGTTTAGTACAATCATAGGATACTTTCTTGTCAGTAAAAGGTACCTCAACCCAAGAACTTGTATCTTCTAAAAACTTCTTATATTCGTCCGGCTCCATCAAATTACAAACTTCCATCTGCAGACAATCGAAATCCCGTCCGGAGAAAGTCGATATGGAACGACGCATTTCACGCATCATACCTGGCAGAATATATTTAGCTGCACCAGCAACTCCTCCTCCTATAACCACCATACCATCTACAATATGAAGTGCACTGACAATGGCAGCACCCGCCATTTCACCTAATTCATCAAAACTCCGCACAGCCGCTTCACGATTCCCCGTGAGTATGCCCTCGGCAATGTCATATATATCCTTTGGAGTCAGATTATCAACCGCCTCACCGCTCAGTTCTCCGTACACACGGCGTACTGCACGGATACTGACACTTTCTTCGGCTATCAAGTCGGTATATTTTTTATTTCTCATAATCCAGACATCACCACCACAGCCGTTATCACCGGTCAGCAAGCAATTATCAATCACCACTCCTGCTCCAAAACCGGTTCCCAACGTAATGCCTAACAAGTTTTTATAACGTTTAGGATTACCGACAGCCTTAAGTTCCTCATTAATGGAAGGTAATATTCCGGCCAACGCTTCACCGTAAGCAAACAAGTTACCATCGTTATTTATATATACCGGAATACCAAATTCTTCTTCCAGAAAAGCTCCCAAAGCCACACCTCCACGAAAAACCGGAAAGTTCGGTAAATCGCCTATCACACCATTCTTATAGTCTGCTGGACCAGGAAATGCAAAACTGATAGCTACCGGCTCATTTTCCAATTGTCTTTTCACTGCAGAAAAGCCTTTTTTCAAAACAGTCAGACATCCATTCAAATTGTCCGAAACCGCTGGCAAACAAATAGTTTCCACAATATCCTGATTTCCCCGGATAGCTGAAAAAACGAAATTCGTGCCTCCTGCATCCAAGGTCATTACTGTACGTTGGTCATGTCTATACATATTATATCAGATTTAATTAATACCATTTTCCGGTTAAAACCTCACATAAGCCTTGATGGTTCCACACTCTTTTCCCACAGACTTGCCACAAGGAGTTATTGTATATTCACCCACACTTGCCGGAACTATGAAGGTTTCAGCATAATGTACCACAAATGGTTTAAAAGCGCTTGTCGGACTTTCAACAACCACTTCTTCACCTTCCACCAAATTCAGTACATTCACACTATTATTCGTATGATGTGTAACAGATTTGGAAAACCAGTGACGGCGTGTTTCAATGAATTCATTCGGGTGTAATCCAGTACGCTCCTCGCTCCATCCTTCTCCTTCGGCAATCTGAGTGAAATGATTTGCCAGATATTCTTTTACATATTCCGTATTACGTTTCCAGTCTATTACTTCTTTACCTCTTTCCACATTAATGGGGCGCGGTTTGCCATCCAACCCCAAACGTTGCCAATCCCAGAGTTTGAATGTAAACAAATTGGGTGTTGAGCTGATTTCCAATACAAGTGCCTCCGAACCTGAGCAATGCACCGTACCTCCCGGAATCAAATAATGATCATGTTTTTTAGCAGGCAGTTTATTTACATACTTTTCTGTATCGAAAACGATTTCACCTTTCTGAGCCTCACGCAAATCACGAATCATGTCATCTTTATTAATACCATTCTTCAAACCAAGATAGACCGAAGCTCCTTCTTTAGCATCCAGCAGATAATAGCTTTCGTCCTGAGTATAATACATACCAAAGTTTTCACGGATAAACTGTGTGGTAGGATGCACTTGTACACTCAAATTTCCACCACCTACTGTATCTAGGAAATCGAAACGAATCGGGAAATCCTTACCAAAACGCGCTTCTACCGGTTCACCTAAAAGCTCTCTAGATTTCAACAAAACCAAATCTACCGACGGCAATTCAAAACGTACACCGTTCACCTCAAAATAAAGACTATTCTCTTCGGGCACACAATCGAAACACCAACCATAATTTTCTTTTTCAGGATTTAATCCACACACTTCTTTCATCCATTGTCCGCCCCATGGTGCCGGGTCAAAGAAAGGCACTACGCGAAAAGGAGTCTTAATTGTTTCTTCTATTCCTTTAAAGAAAGTCTCCCTATCAATCATTCTCGGATCGTTTGCAATGTGCGTATCCAACCAGAAATCGGCTTTATCAAACAAGCCTTCCTTATACTTATCAAGAACTCTCCAATCATTAAAATACCCTCTCTTATATTGTAAAGACACAGCATCTTCACGATTATCCACTCCCAAAGCCTTTACTTCGTGAGCACGAAAACGCTGTTGTATCTCCCAACGGGCCATATCAACATACACCAGCGTTGCTTCTGCCTGAGCTATCATAGCAGCACCCGAACCGACCACAATCACTCTATCATTTGCCGCTACCTGCTTCCGGGCTACCTCCAGCTTACCTGCATCAAAGTAGTCTTTCAGAGATAGGTTCGTCACATAACCAAAAAGAACATCCTTTGTCATAAAACGCTCTGTCATTTCCTTAATCTCATTCTCCGGCTTCATCAAGTCACGTGTATTAATAAGTAAGGTAGGTGACAGCGATTTCAATTCATTTATAACTTCATCTTCACGCACTCCTGCATAGAGTTCAACAGCTAGTACCTTTCTACTCTTAAAACACTCCATCAGTAAGGTATGAATATCATTCCATCCCCGAAGAATCGTTCCCGAAATCTTTGTAGAAGGGAACTTGTCGTAATTTACTTTTCTCATAATTATATATACTTGATTTTATTATATGTATGAACATATTAGTATTTTGTGCAAATATATACTCTTTAAAAATAAAATAAAAGAATCTTCTCATATTTTTTTGATAAAAAAAGAATTATCTTTGCAATATTAAAAAAAATAACAGAAAAAGTATAACCATGAAATTAGACCCAAACTCAGAAAAACCTCTTCACATTCAAGCAGAAGAAGTGCTGAGAAAACTTATAGAATCAGAGGAATACAAAAATGGGAAACTTCTTCCCAATGAAGTTTTATTGTCTGAACAATTAAACATATCGAGAAATACACTTCGCCAAGCAATCAACAAACTGGTATTCGAGGGATTATTGGTCAGAAAAAAAGGGCATGGTACAAAGGTTGTAAAAAAAGGTATTATAGGAGGAGTAAAGAACTGGTTGAGCTTCTCACAAGAAATGAAAATGCTAGGTATCGAAATTAAAAACTTCGAATTGCATGTCAGTTTTAAGAAAGCATCCGAAGAAATATGTACCTTTTTCAATATAGACCCTGAAAAGGGAACAAAATGTATGGTATTGGAAAGAGTACGCGGTAATAAAGAATATCCTTTTGTCTCCTTCATCTCTTATTTCAATCCGAGTATACCACTGACCGGTGATGAGGACTTCACCCAACCTCTTTATGGAATACTTGAAAATAAATATGACATCATCGTAAAAACCAGTAAAGAGGAAGTATCCGCACGGTTGGCCGGAGAATATATCGCAGAAAAACTGGATATCAAATCCAGCGACCCTATATTAATAAGGAAAAGATTTGTTTATGATATCAATGGAACTCCCATTGAATACAATATAGGATACTATCGTGCAGACAGCTTTACCTACACCATAGAGGCAGAAAGATAAATATACAAGAAAGTTTAATCTATAACAGAAATGACTATGAATACAACAGAAATCCCCGTACTGCTGTTGACCGGTTATCTGGGTAGTGGCAAAACGACGTTGGTAAATCACATCCTTTCTAATAAACGTGGCATTAAGTTTGCCGTTATCGTCAATGACATAGGCGAAGTGAACATTGATGCAGACCTTATACAGAAAGGTGGCGTGGTGGGAAAGAAAGACGACAGCCTGGTAGCTCTGCAGAATGGCTGTATCTGCTGTACGCTGAAGACAGACTTGATAGAGCAGATGTTCGAAATCATGAAGATGCAACGCTTCGACTACATCGTGATTGAAGCGAGTGGCATCTGTGAACCGGAGCCTATTGCCCAAACACTCTGCTCCATTCCTCATATGGGAGGAGCGTATACTAAATACGGTATTTGCCGCTTAGACTGCATTACCACCGTGGTGGACGCCTTACGTCTGCAAAGTGAATTTTCTTGCGGAGATGATTTGACACGCAAAGGCATTGATGAGGAAGATATAGAAAACCTCATCATTCAGCAGATTGAGTTCTGCAATATTATCCTGCTGAACAAAGCAGCAGAAGTACAGCCCGAGGAATTAAAACGTATCAGGCAGATTATCCACACCTTGCAACCCGGTGCCCAAATTATAGAGTGCAACTATGCAGATGTAGACCTGGATAAGATTATCCATACCCACCTCTTTAACTTTGAACGTGCCGCAACTTCCGCCGGATGGATTCGTGGCATAGAGCAACAAGTAAGCGAAGAGGAGGAAAAAGAGGCGCATTACCATCACGAAGATGAACATCATCATGAAAGCGAACATCATCACGAGAAATGTCATCACCACCATCACGAAGGAGGTGAAGTAGAAGAATACGGTATTGGCACATTTGTCTACTACCGCCGTCCTGCATTCGACATTCATAAGTTCGACCACTATGTCGCTACCAAATGGCCCCGCAGCGTTATCCGCGCCAAGGGTGTCTGCTACTTCAGCCACAACCGCGACATGTCCTTCCTCTTTGAACAAGCAGGTATACAGAAGAAAATAACTGAAGCCGGACAATGGTATGCCACCGCTCCCGAAGAAGACATGATAGAACTGATGCGCCAAGAACCGGGATTGCTAAGAGACTGGGACGAACAATACGGCGACCGCATGCTGAAGATAGTATTCATCGGACAAAATATGGATAAAGAGCAAATCATCCGCGACTTGGACAAATGCCTTGAATAACTTCCTAAAAAAGTGCTCCCCGTCATTCCGATCTTAAGAACAACGGGGAGCATCGTCCCAGACGCGTAACTCTATTTTAAGAATCAAGAACCATATCAATTCTCCGTAAAACGGAACATTTTGAAATACACCTTCTGCTCTGTGTCGGATACATTCACCAGCCTCATCTTCGCAACGCTCAAATCTTTGAGAGATGCCTTCACCTGCGTTCTGTATCCCGGCTTCAAACCCACCGCCTGCCAGTTTGTACCATCCGAAGTTACTTCCAGTTTAAACTTCGAATCAGCAACCTCCGCATCTCCCAAATCGATAAGCACCGAACTCAACTGGCGGGCATAATCCATCGAAATGGTCAGCACACCGCCTGCCTGCCAGTTGATGACTTCATTGGACGGAATAATTGTATTCACCTTTCCCTTCTGCTGAATAGGAAGCGAAGCCAACTGATTCACGTCGCTCTTCAACGTGGAGGGAGAATAAACAGCCTTTGTATCAAGCCCGGCATGGAACGCTGCATTATAGCCCGTTGTCGCCGCTTCGAACAAAGCATTGAAAGTAGGCATCAGATGCAGGCTGCCGCTCTTTATGCCCGCTTTATATTGGGCATCCGTCTCACCCATCAGCACCAGCAGGGCGCGGGCGTGTTCGTAGCTACCTATAAATGCATCCTTCTGCTGGCGCAGGCGTATCATGTTCAGCACCTCCGCACCATACTCTCCCACTTGTTTGAACTGAATGAGCCAAGGCCTTATTTCAGTTATCAATGGACGATTCTCATTTCCCGACGCAAGCAATCCATCAGCGGCAACGATTATCTTCCGGCATTCCTCAGCTACCTGCCGATAGGCATCTTCATCTATCTCGTTTTTCTCTTGATAGGCTTTCAACAAGGCAGAGAGAGCAGGCTGAATGGCAACGGACTCTTCACGACGGAAGCGATGTCCATTCTGTCCCGGGTCGGAATTATGAGCAGCGAAGATTTCCAAATATTCGGCATGAAGTGGCATAAGGTCTCTGACTGCATGTTTCCAAGAAGTTTCACTATCATAATTCTCCATATTCCAAGTATAATCAGCTACACTGTACAGAGAGATTTTGGAAGCCTCGGCATGTTCCATCGGATTGGAAACAAAAGCAGACATATCATCTTTTATATCAAGCCCGTTTCCATAAACCGGCCCTAGCAGCAAATGGTCTTGTACATAATCCGAAACGGGGAAATTCCACCAAATGTACGCCTTACGTTTCAGCAGCGGATTGACGAAGTCCAGCGTAGACTTATCTATAGTAGCAACTACCATATCACCGGTCCACATCACCTTGATACCCTCGTTCAACTTATCACCAAGCGTAGTGAGATAGCCCCCCTCCACATCAGTCCATGACTTGTTATACTCCGTGGGACACAGTATTAACGGCGCAACATCCCGCTTGACTTTTACAAAATGGTCATCAATATAGTTCAACAGTTCAGCCTGCTTGTCCGCCTTTGTCCCTTCACCCGAAATATCATCAAAGAAAACGGCAAAACCACGCACACCCAACTGGTACATGCTTTCGAACTTCTGCAACAATAACGAGCGGTCTTCTTCATTCCAGCGAATATCCTGACCCGGATGAATGGCCCAATAGAAAATAACATTGTTCTCCTTCGCCCTATTCACCAATACTTTCAACTCTTCTCCTTCTCGAGCAGGATAAGGCTTGCGCCAGTTGGGAGTCCGGTGATAAGGATCGTCTTTTGGTCCATAGATATAGACATTCATTTTGTTCCGACCATAAAAATCAAGCTGGCGTATACGCGCCTCCTGACTCCAGGGAGCACCGTAAAAACCTTCTACCACACCCCGATAGGGAACATCAGGATAGTCCGTCACTTCAACCAAAGGCAGCTTGTCTAAAGCAAGCAACTGCGCAAGAGTCTGTACACCATAGTACGCTCCCCGTTCGTCAGCACCGGCTATGACGATGCAGTCTTTTTCTATTTTCAGGAAATAACCTTCGGATTTGCGTGGAATCCGATGTTGGTATTTCTTAATAATCTTATCTCCTTTCACTCCTATATATACACGGAAAGAAGCGCCAAGCACCTCTTCCGGCATCAATGAACGGAGTAAAGGCAACGCAGGTCCGTCCTGCACGGAATTGCCGGAAAGGATCTGGTATTGTCGGGGAATATCAACAGAATCTTTTTGCGTAATATATTCTTGGGGAGTAGGTTGCAAATGAAACTCTTGCGCACAAAGCGTCGCTGTCGTCAGCATACCGAATGCTCCCAGTAACAGTAGTTCTTTTCTCATAAGCGGATTATTAAATTAAGGAATATCTATGTATTAAGAAAACTCTTCCATGCATTCAAGGTTGATACGTTCAAAAATAAGAAATAAATATGAAAACACGTACAAATACAGACATTTATTTCAGTTTAAAGATTCATTCTGCATCCGTTTGAGTTCATCGCACACAGCCGGATGCAGGAAGTAGCGTACGTCTTTTCCCTCCTCTATGGCCCGACGGATAAAAGTGGAGCTGATTTCGAATACCGGAGAAGAAACTGTCCGCACATTCTGCGGTAAAAAGGTGGCCTCTACCGGATAGCCGGGACGGGGATAAACCAGAAGATGATTTTCGGCAATAATGCGTTCCGACTCGTACCAACGGTGGAACAGCCTCCAGTTGTCCGAACCAATGACAAGATGGAAAGTGTGTTGGGGATAAGTCCGTTTCAGTGCGTCCAACGTATGAACAGTATAAGAAGGCCGAGGCAGATGGAATTCAAAATCGGAAGTGCGAAACTTGGGATAACCCTCAGTGGCTAGCTGCACCAGCTTCAAACGTAACTTGTCATCCATCAGTTCGTTTTCTTCCTTCAGCGGATTGTGGGGGGTGACCATAAACCACACTTCGTCCAGGTCCCCGTATTCGCAAAGATAGTTGGCGAGGGCCAAATGTCCGATGTGTATCGGGTTGAACGAGCCGCTGAAGATTCCTATATTCATTTATTCTTATTCATATACAACCTTACAAAGGACGTCTTTGCAACGCACGCCAGGCAGCCCAAGCATTGAAAATCGTCACTACAGAGATAAGAAACATTGAAATACTGGAACGAGGCTCGCCATGATGTATATACAATACACCCACAACAAGGGAGCAGACGAACAGAACGCTATTAATAATTAGCAATGCCTTGTTCAGCTTCGGGCTATTCTTCCTCCTCGGTGCCAACTGGTTGTACACTCCTCCACGTTGTTTCATTCGTTCAAGAATTGAGAGATTACTTTCAATACTTCCGCTTTGGCTGTCTCCAGGTCATCGTTCACAATCACGGTATCGAACTTCGGTGCAAAGCCCAGTTCGTATTCGGCTTTCGCCACGCGGCTCTCTATCACTTCGGGAGCATCTGTTCCGCGCCCCACCAAGCGTTTGCGCAATTCCTCCACTGAAGGTGGCTGAATGAAAACAGACAAAGCACGCTCACCATAGAATTTCTTGATATTGCAACCACCCACTACATCCACATCGAACACTACATTCTGTCCGGCAGCCAATTGCTTTTCCACCTGCTCCTTCAGTGTTCCGTAAAAACGGTCCTGATATACCTCTTCATACTCCAGGAATTCATCATTGGCTATGCGACGACGGAACTCGTCAGGAGTCAGAAAGAAGTACTCCACTCCATCTTTCTCCGTTCCGCGGGGCGGACGGCTGGTCGCTGAGATGGAAAATGCCAAGTTCAGATTTTGAGTCAGCAGATAGTTGATAATCGTTGACTTGCCGGAGCCCGAAGGGGCTGAAAATATGATAAGTTTTGCCATCGAATTATTTACGATTTGACGATTTACTATTTGATACTACATGACGTTCAATACTTGTTCCTTGATTTGCTCCAATTCATCTTTCATCTGAACGACAATCTTCTGCATCTCCGCATGATTGGACTTACTGCCCAAGGTATTGATTTCGCGTCCCATCTCCTGGGCGATGAACCCTAACTTCTTGCCTTGTCCGGTTCCGGTTTCCAGCGTATTGATAAAATATTTCAGATGATTGCCAAGACGCTGTTTCTCTTCGTTCACATCCAGTTTTTCGATGTAGTAGATGAGTTCCTGCTCCAGACGGTTCTTGTCATAATCCACGCTCAAGGTCTTTTCCAGTGCATCGGTAATACGCTCCTTCACTTTGGCCACACGCTCTTTCTCGTAGGGAGCGATAGTCTCCAACAAATGGGAGATATTGGCGATCTTCTCACGGAACTTCTTTTCAAGGGCAGCTCCTTCCTGCTTACGGAAGTCCACCAGCGCACCGACAGCCTTTTCCACAGCCGAATAGACCACAGCCCATTCCTCCTCACTCAGTTCCTGCGTATCATTCTTCGTCATCACATCCGGCATACGGAGTAACGTGGCAAACCAGTCCGTCGCATCCGGCACAGGTATTCCTAGATTTTCTGATATAGCACAAATCTGCTTGTAATATCCCTCAACCAATGTCTGGTTGATGGGAGTGGCGCTTTCCGCACTCTCTTTCTTTTCTATCCAAAGGCTGAAATCCACCTTTCCGCGCTCCAGTTTCCGTGATATTTCATTACGGATTTCCATCTCCTTCTCACGATAAAGCGGAGCAATGCGGGCAGATAGGTCCATTGCCTTACTATTGAGCGACTTTATTTCAACGTTGATTTTCTTATCAGGCAGTTCGACGGTTGCTTTGCCGTAGCCTGTCATGGATTGTATCATAATGTTATAGTTTTGCGCAAAATTATGCCCTGGTTGCACTCAACCTTGAACTCGCGGCGCATACGGTCGACGATGATGTCGAGCTGGAGCTCGCCCATGCCGGAGATGAGGGTCTGGCCCGACTCCTCATCGGTCTTCACCTGGAAGGTTGGATCCTCGTCGGAGAGCTTGGCGAGGGCCAGGCTCATCTTCTCCTGATCGGCCTTGGTCTTCGGCTCCACGGCCACCTCGATCACAGGATCCGGGAAGGTCATGGAGTCGAGGGTGATCGGATCGTCGATGGCGCACAGGGTGTCACCGGTGGTCACGTTCTTCAGGCCCACGAAGGTGTAGATGTTACCGGCGTCAGCGCGGTCCATCGGGTTTTCCTTATCGGCGTGCATCTGGAAGATCTTGCCGACGCGTTCCTTCTTGCCCTTCGTGGAATCGAGCACGTTGTCGCCCGGCTTGACGGAGCCGGAATAGACGCGCACGAACACGAGCTTGCCGTAGAACGGGTGGGTGGAGATCTTGAAGACCAGAGCCGCGAACGGATCGGACTTGACCGGGTGACGGTCGATCTCGACGGACTCATCGCCAGGCTTGTAGCCTTAAATGCTCTTGCTGACTCCAAGGAAGTGGAATG
>ENA-OOZA01000922-OOZA01000922.1-human-gut-metagenome-genome-assembly--contig:-NODE-922-length-16101-cov-2.017201_pt1 | contig 16101 bp, 16 predicted proteins | sample MGYA00241703_ERZ501378 | MGnify/ENA primary metagenome ERZ501378 (study PRJEB25962, sample SAMEA2042916) | human gut metagenome | biome: human gut; feature: human-associated habitat; material: faeces...
AGATTATTGAAAAATAGTTTATATGTCTATTTTTACAAAATATTAAAAATCTTTTATGAAATTGATTTTAAAAAATTATATATATAATTTCGTCTTCTTTATAAACGTTTTGTTCTTTTTTTTAAAATCGATGATAAAATCACAATAGCTTAAGGAAATGAAGTGAGGTGAGAAAAGATGATTGATAAAATCTGTATGTTTCTAACCAACAAAATGAGAAAAGAAATGCCAGAAATTGATGATGAAAGAGCTGAGATAATAAATTATGGTTTACAAAATATAATTGGCGAAATTCCAAAGATATTTATTATGCTAGGAATAGCATATTTATTGGGGGTTTTTAAATTAGCATTAATTACATTTCTAATCATTTTACCTTACCGTACATTTTCTGGAGGGTTCCATTTAAAAACACATTTAGGTTGTATAGTTTGTACTAGTTTAATGTATACTGGACCAGCTTTTATATCTAAATATATAGTTTTAGAAGGAATGCCTAAAATAATAGCGATTGTTTTACTTTGGATTTTTGCAATGATTATGATTACTTTGTATGCTCCAGCTGATACGGAGAATGTACCAATTTTGCGAAAAAAGGAAAGAATGCAAAAACGAATATTATCGTATATAACTATGACAATAGCTTTGGTTGTAGCAGGTTTGATTAATAATCAAGTTTTATCTAACATAATTATTATTGGATATTTGATTCAAACGTGTTCAATTACAAGGTTAGCATATAAAATTACAAAAAATAAGTATGGGCATGAAGTTTATGAGGCAACAACAGTTTAATTTGTTGATACATAAAACATTTGCCGGCAATGTTTTAGTATTATATAAAAAATTTTTTTTAAGGGGGAGTTCCTATGTTAAAATTTTTATCTAAAATAGCTGAAAAATATGCTAAAAGTACTAATACTGCTTGTGTAGTTTGGTGTGTAATGCATCAACCAAAAATGCCAGCAAGTTTAATAAAAAAAGATTAATTTGTTATTAATTTTGGCTGAATAAAATTTGGCCAATATATAAATCTCAATGTTATTATATGATTAAGAAAATACTATAAATTTATTTTATAGTATTTTCTTTTTATAAAAAAGAAGAGTTTCCTCTTCTTTTAATTATAATATATTTCTAATTGTTGTTTAAATAATTTATCTGTTTTTGTTGTGAATAAGTTTAAATTATTGTTTTTAGATACTATTTTTCTTACTTCCCATAATCCAATACCAGAATGATTTTCTTTTTCTGTAAATCCTTTATTAAATATTGTTTCTGTATCAATATTTTTGTTTAAATAACTGTTTTCGATGAATATTATATTTCTATTGTTTTTGTCATCTCTTCTGAATGAAATATTTATTGTTTTTTCTTTACTTGTTTCAGCAGCTTCTATTGCATTATCTAGTAATATTCCTAGAATTCTTGCAAATTCATAAATCTTCATGTGTAAATCATTTAGGTCTAATAAGAAATATATTTTTACATCTATTCCTTTTTTAGTTGCTTCATGATATTTAGTAGTTAATAGGTTATATATACCTGGATTGTTTATGCTGTCTGGATTTAATATGTATAAGTTATTTACTTTTTCACAGTCGTGTTCTAGTTGAACATAGTATTTTTTAAGTCCTTCCATATCGTTTGTATTAATATATCCACCAATTGTTGTGACAATATTATCAAAGTCATGTTTAAAACCTCTTACATTATCATGTAATATATGTAGAGTTTTATTATATGCTTCTGCACTTTCTAATTGTTCTGTTGTAGTTTTTAGTTTAACTATTTTTGATATGCTGTATAGGCTAATTATGAAGTATAGTAATAACATTGCAAAGTTGGCAAATGTATATGCTAAAGGTAAAATATCTATATATTTCATAGTTATAATTATTTCTATTATTATATAAATTAGACCAAAACATAGGTTAGCTATTATTAATGATTTTGTTTTTTTATCAACTTCATCTACTAGGTTTAATGATAAGTGTTTATTTCTTATTATATATGTTATTATGAAAACTAATAAATACATTAAAAGTGTAAATGGTATTTTATAAATTACAACATTTATTGCTTGTTCATATGATATATTTAATAAGGTAATATATGGATTTAAAAATAGATATTGTATTATTGAAAATATAAAACTTGGTAATAAACCGGCTATTACTGTTTTTATAGCATTTGTTTTAAATATTGTATAAATTATTATAAATGATGAAATATAATTAAATACAATATTGAATGGATTTGGAATACAGAACATGCTTATAATTGATACTGTAATGCTTGTTGCTATGTAAGATATTTTTTGTTTTTTACTAGCTGTAAAATTAAAAATACTTGTAAGTAAATATAGTGTTAATGGGATTTCAATAAATACAAGAATAATCGATAAAATTTTGATTAATCCAGGATTAGGTGTACTTATAGATATCCAAATATTATTTAAAAAATTTGTCATTTTTAAAGACCTCCATTATTTCATTTTTATATTTAGGACCAATATCACAAAAATCATTTCCTTTGAGATAAAGCCTGTTTTCTACAGGATCCACATTAGTAACATTTTTAGAATTTACAATAAAAGATTTATGACATCTAATAAAATGGCTAGGTAGTGTTTCCTGAAGTTTATTAAAAGAACTGTATATTTCATAATCTTTGCTTAATGTATGGAAGATTATTTTCATACCATCTCTTTTAATATAGTTAATTTCATTTTCATCAATAACAGTATTTTTATTATCAATTTTGATATATTTTTTTGGTAGGCCATTTATGTCATCAAACAATCTAATTATAGTTTCTTCCAAACGTTCTGGAGTTATAGGTTTAGCAATATAATCGAATGTTTTAAATTTGTATGCCATCATAGCATATTCTAAGTGACCTGTTGTAAATATTAGGTATGCATCTTTATTTTTCTTTCTTACTGTTTCTGCAATTTGTAAACCGTTTTTTCCGTTTTTTAGGTTGATATCTAAAATTAATACATCAGTTTTGTTATTGTCTACATAGTCCAGAATTTCATCAAAGTCGTCTGATTTAAAAGCAATGTGACCATCATAATTATATTTTATGAAGATATTTTCTAATATTTTAGGTAGCTTTTCTAAAATATTGATATTATCATCACAAATAACAAAATTTAGCATATAGTATCTCCTTTCATTACTAAGTGGAAAAAGGTATTGCCAAAATAAGACAAATTACCTAAATTTTTCCAATAATAATTACAATATAATCTAAATTTTTCATATTGTCAAGAGATATTTGGTAACTTTATCCAAAAGGTTAAAAACTACGGAGGGTTGACTTGTGGCATTTTTTTAAAAATTATTCACAAAAATAAAATGGAATAAATTGGAAAAACAATATATTTTGCTATATCAAATAAAAATTAATTCGTACATAATGTATATTAAATAAGTAAATGTTTGCTTTTTATTAAATTAATGTTATAATACACTTGATATTAATCTTTTTATAATAATATGTAATAATTGGAGGAATTTTATATGGAGAAAGAAATTGTTTTTGTAACACATAATATAGGAAAAATAAAATCAGCTGAAAAATATTTTAAAAATTTAAAATTTGCTACATTTAACTATGAATTAGATGAGCCTAGAAGTGATGATATAAAGGAAATAGCAACAGCAAAAGTAAAACAAGCTTATGAAATAGTAAAAAGACCATGTATTGCATTAGATACTGACTTTAGAATTGCTGAATTAAATGGATTTCCAAGAGCATTTGTAAACTTTTCGTTAGATACAATAGGAATACAAGGAATTTTAAAATTAATGGAAAATAAAGATAATAGAATATGTGAATTTAATGAATGTTTAGCATATCATGATGGAAAAGAAATACATTATTTTTATGGAAGATCCCCACGGAAATTTATCAAACACAATAAAGGGATTAAATAGAACAGAAAAATGGTCAGATTTGTGGTATATTTTTGAACCAAATGGTTTTGATAAAACATTAGCTGAAATGGATGCTATTGAAAGAGAAAATAGAAGAAAAATTGATGGTTCAGTACAAGCAATGCAAGAATTTGCAAAATGGTATGAGAAAGATAACTAGTAAGTTGTTGCTGAGATTGATTTTGAAATTTGAACAAAAATATAAACATTTAGATGGGTATATAGAATATGCTCATCTTTTATTATGTCAATTAAATATTGTATAATATAGGTAGAGTTCTATATATTGTAAATTATGGAAAAATGTAAGGAGGTAATTGTCATGAGAGAATTATTTGTAGGAAAAGTAATTGATACAACAGAAGATTTTTTAGACAATAACCAAAGAATAAAATTAAAAGAAATACTTACAGAAATATGTTTAAATTATCAAATTGAAAGGATAGAACCAATTAAAAAACAGGAAATACTAAAGAATAATACTAATATATTAAATAAATTTATATTATCTAAAGAAATTGAAGGTTGCTCAAATAGAACTTTAAATTACTATAAAGATAATATAAATAAAATGTTTGATGCTGTCAATCTTCCAGTAAATGAAATTACTACTGAAATATTAAGAAACTATTTAGCTGATTATAAAAGCAATTCATCAGCAGGTATGGTAACAATAGACAATATAAGAAGAACATTATCAAGTTTCTTTGCTTGGTTGGAAAATGAAGATTATATTGTCAAAAGTCCAGTTAGAAGGATTCATAAAGTAAAAACAACTAGAAGAGTTAAAGAGACATTAACAGATGAGAATTTAGAAAAATTAAGAGATACTTGCTCAAATGTAAGAGATTTAGCAATATTAGAACTATTAATTTCAACTGGTATGAGAGTTGGAGAAATCACAAGACTAAATATATCAGATATGAATTTTCAAGAAAGAAGTTGTATTGTCTTAGGTAAAGGCAATAGCGAAAGAGAGGTTTATTTTAGTGTAAAAAGTAAAATGTATATAAAGAAATATCTTGAAACAAGAACAGATGATAATGAAGCATTATTTGTATCACTTATAAAACCTTATAACAGATTAGGAATATCAGGAATTGAAATTTTAATTAGAAATTTATGGAAAGAAGCTAATATAAATAAAGTTCATCCACATAAATTTAGAAGAACAATGGCGACTATGGCTATTGATAAAGGTATGCCAATAGAACAAGTACAAAAATTGTTGGGACATATAAAAATAGATACGACAATGGAATATGCAATGGTAAGTCAAAATAATGTTAAAAATTCGCATAGGAAATATATAACATAAGTAATAGATATAGTTATTAAAATAAACGACACAAAAGTAAATGAAAATATTTTTAATATTAGGATATAAAAGATTAAGCAGACAGGAAAGAATTTACAAAATAGCAATCAAATGATAAAATATTATGTGAAATTAGGAGGGAGATATTATGCAAGTAGTTAAAAATCATAATAGTGAATATCCTATCGGAATCTTATGGAATATGGGAAATAAATATGCACGAGAAATGATGTTAAAAATAGCTATTATGGAAGATGTTTTACAAGTAAAAATACTTGATTTAGGTAAAGATTATGAGCAATTTGTATTAGACTGCTATGAAGGAGATGAAGAAGCCTATGATGGTGGATATATATATGAAAAAATTAAAAATATGAATACTGATAATAAGAGAATTGTTGTATTTATATTCAATGTAGATAACCCAACCTATCAGCAAACAGAAGACGGAAAAATTCAATGTATAGAAGCAAGACAAGTAAAGCAAAGAATTAGAAAAGAATATGCAAGTAAAATAGATGGATATTTTTTTGATAATTTAATACATATTTCAGATAATGTTGAAGAAGCAAAAAGAACATTGAATACAGTAAATAAATATGATAAATATACAATTGGAAATTATGTTAGAAAAGGTTATAAATCAATACTGAATGAAAGTACAAAATGTCAAAGTAAATCGTATGTTAGTTTTCTGGAGAATTTAAGAGGAGATAAAGATGAAAGAGAATAATAAAAGATATGCGTTAATATTAGCAGGTGGAAAAGGAAGTCGTTTATGGCCTATTAGTACAACTAATAAGCCAAAACAATATTTAAACTTATATTCAAATAATATTATGATAAATGAAACTATAAAGAGAATAGAAAGTATATTTGAGTATGATAATATTTTTGTAATAACCAATATAGAACAAAAAGAACTAGCAGAAAGATATATAGATAACAGAATACCAAGAGAAAACATTATTTTCGAGCCAATGTCAAAAAATACAGCAATGTGTATTTTTTATGCGTCAATTAGAATATTAGAACAAAGAGAAAATGGAACAATAACAATTTTATCTTCTGATCATTATATAGATGAAACAGAAAAATTATTAAATAATATTGAAGAAGGCATAGAATTAGCCAATAAAGAAGAAAATTTAGTAACAATTGGAATAAAGCCAACGTATCCTGCAACTGGTTTTGGATATATAAAATATAATTATGATGATGATTTAAAATGTAATATTGTAGAAGAATTTAAAGAAAAACCTATATATGAAAAAGCGAGAGAATATATCGAAAGCGGAAAATATTATTGGAATAGTGGAATGTTTATATGGAAAATTACAAGTATATTAAAAAATTATAAAGAATTTTTACCAGAAATATATAAGTATAAAGAACAGATTGCAAATAGCATAAGGAACGGAAAAGATGTATTACAAAATATCTATAAAGATGTTGAATCAATTTCTATCGATAAAGGAATACTTGAAAAATCTAATAAGATAAAAATGGTAAAAGGAGAATTTAACTGGTTAGACATAGGAAGCATTAATGACTTTTTTAAAATTCAAGAAAAGGATTTTAACAATAATGTAAAAAAAGGTAATTTAATTGCAGAAGACATAGAAAATTGTAGTATATATAATGATGATAATAGTACAGTAATTGCAGTAGTTGGAGTCAAAGACTTAAATATAATAAATAGTAATAATGTTATACTTATTGCAAATAAAGATAAAATGGGCGAACTACCTAATTTAATCGAAAAAATAAAATGTGATAAAGAGTTTAAAAAATATTTATAAGGAGAAAGTTATGAAGTCTGATAATTTTAATGATGCAGTTGAAGAAGGTAGTAGCAGAAAGTATATAGAAAATTTAAAGCAAAAAGAACTAATTATCTATTCGCCAACATCAATTGAAAAGAATAATATAAAAAATAATCAATGTTTAATGGTAAATTGGCACAATCTAACAAAAAACATTAATAAAATAGATGAGTTTATTAAAAAAAATCATACAATATCTTCAGTAGTGAGCTATGGAGGTGGAAGCACTATTGATATAGGAAAATATATAGCAAATAAGCTGGATGTTGATTTTATTTGTATTCCAACAATGCTTTCAACAAATTCCTATGCAACAGATAAGGTTGCATTAATAAAAGAAAATAAAAAGATAACTTTAAATGCTAAAATTCCAGACAAAATAATAATAGATAATGAATTACTGAATTTATCAAAAGATGAAAATATATATGGGTTAGCTGATGTTTTTTCTATATATACAGCCTTGTATGATTGGAAAATAGCTGAAAAAGATATATTAGAAAAAATAGATGATAATATATATAATATGGCGGAGAAATTATTTAAAGAAGTTTTAGAGTTTGTAAATAATAATGAATTAAAAGATATATCAGAAAATAATATAAAATTATTTCAATTTATTGGAATGGCAGGATATATAACTAATTTATATGGTACAGGAAGACCAGAAAGCGGTTCAGAGCATATATTTGCAAAAGAAATTGAAAGAAGAATAAATATCCCACACGGAATGTCAGTTTCTATTGGAATATTAGTTATGGGATTAATGCAAGATAGAGATGTCCTTGATATATTAAAAGCAATAAAAACATTAAATGTTTTCGGACAAGTTAATAAATATGGCTTAAATAAAGAAATAATAGAAAAAAGTCTTATAGATTTAAAACCAAGAGAAGACCGATATAGTATAGTGAATAGATATGAAAACAAGTTAAATGAAAGATATAAGATTTTAAAAAAATTATATAATATAATAGATGGAGAAATAGAATTATGATAGTAATAAATGATTTTTTTGTAAGGTATAAAGAAGCAGTATCAAATCAAATGGAATTGATTGCAAAAGCAAATAAAGGAAAGATTGTTTCTGCAACAAGATTTATGGGGCAACAGGCAATGCAACAAGAAGATATAAAAGATGATATTTATGTATATTCGCCCTTAAAATATATCTTCCAAGCTGTAAAGGAAACATATAAAGCTAAGAATGAAAAAATTCACGTTTTTGAAGAAGAACCTTGTCTATGGAAGAGAATCTTATTTAATAAAACAGGCAACCCATTATATATATCAATGTATAGAAGACCAACTAAAAATTATGCAAAACATTTAAAAAAATATAAAAATTTGAAAAAAGTTTTTGTTGAATTACCGCAACATAAAAAGTTACTAATGGACTATGGAATAGAAAAAGAAAAAATAGAGGTAACTCCAACACCATCTAAAATTGAAAGAAAGAAAAGTCAAAAAAAGTATGAACCTAATAATGTAAATATATTATTTGCAAGTTGGAACAATAAAGAGGGAAATGCAATTAGAGAAAGAGGACTAGAATATTTGTTAGAACTCTTAAAAGAAAACCCTAATTATACATTAACAATTCCATTAAGAGATAATGACACTGAAACATTTAATATGATTGCTAAAAGAATTGGAGTATCTGATAGAGTTAAATTACTTGAAATACACAATAATACAGAGATTTTAACTCAATTATTTGATGATTCGGATTTTGTCGCATTTGTACCACAAAAAAGGATAGTAAAAGATGTACCTAATTCACTAATAGATGGAATAGTTAGAGGAAAACCGATTATAATATCAGATGTTATAGATTTTTCGCAAGAAGTAAAAAAATATGGAATCGGAATAGTTGTACCAGGAGTAGAAAAAGCAAAAAAAATGATGATTGATGAAAATACATATACTGAATTAAGCAATAGAGCTTATGAATACTCTGCTAGAAATTCCAACGAAAACTATTTAAAAATTATTCAAGATTCTTATGATATGAAGAAAAAAGAAAAGAAATTAGCTGATAGAATTAAAGTAAAACCAATACAACACAATGAGCAATTACCACAGAAAAGACAAGAAAGAAATGGAGTTGAAAAAGATGAAAATAGCAATAGTCAATACTTGGGCGATCTCTAAAAAAGCCGTGGGAGGTACAGAAAGATTTGTAATGGATTTAGCAAAATCTTTTGCAGATAACGGAAATGAAGTTGATGTCTATATGTTTTCAGGAAATACACATATAGAAGATGGAGTGAACTATATAAATATAAACTTATTCAATATGATAGGGGAGGAAGCAGATGAATATATAGTACAAGAAGCTTTTGGCAATTTTGAAACAGATAAATCATATTTAAGTCTAGCAGAAAAATTGGAAAGAAAAATTAATATGGAAAAATATGATTTTATACAATTAAATTCATTATTATTTTTAGAAGCTTGGAAAGATAAAAAAAGAATATTTACAATACATACAAATCCATTTGAATATATTCTTGCTTGGGGAGAAAACTCTTTCAAAAAAGCGACTGATATGATGAAAAAATATAAAAATGATGATAATACAAAGTTTGTAGCACCATCAAAATTTTATGCAAATGAATATAAAAAATTAACTGAATGTGAAATTAGCTTCATTCCACATGCAATAGATAAATCAAGAATAAAAACAGACAAATCTGTAGATGAAATTTGTAAACAATACGATATAGATAAAAACAAAATAAAAATAATCGTTCCACAAAGACTAGAACCAAATCAAAAACAACCACAATTATTACTTGACGCTTGTTGTTTAATGAAAGATGAAGAAAAAAATAAAATTGAAATCATTTATACTGGATTAGATAAACAATATGAAAAATTTGTTGATTCATTAAAAAGACAAGCAAATGAAAATAATATAAGTATAAAAATAATAAGGTTTGATGATATGTCCGAAGCATATAAAATTGCAAATATATGTGTATTACCAAGTAAGTCAGAAAGTTTTGGATATTCTGCATTAGAATCATTATCGTTAGGAATATATACAATATTAAATGATATACCAACATTTAATGAGTTGGCAGTTGGAAACGATTATAATTATATCTTTAAAAATAATAAAAATGAGTTAAAAAATCATCTATTAGAAATTATAAACAACCCAATATATATAGAAAGAAAAATACCATCTGAAAAATGGCAAAAGCAATATGATATAAATATGTTTGAAAACTCTTATATTAATATGATAAAATAATAAAAATTTTATAAGGAGATTAACTATGGAATTAAGAGATTTATATGATGAAAACAAAGAATTAACAGGAGAAACAATTTATAAAGGACAAGATGTACCTAAAGGACGTTATTATATAACTGTAGTAGTTTTTATACAAAATAGTAAAAATGAATTTTTGATTCAAAAGAGAGTAAAAAAGAAAGATGGTAAATGGGCTACTACAGGAGGACACCCAGTATCAGGAGAAACAAGTAAACAGGGGATAATAACAGAGATTAAAGAAGAATTAGGTGTTGATATAGTAAAAGAAAATATTAAATTGTTTAAAACAATAAAAACCGAAGATGATTTTGTTGATATTTATTATTTAAAAGAAGATATAGATATAAAGAAAATAAAAATTCAGAAAGAAGAAGTGGAAGATGTAAAATGGGCTACAATAGAAGAAATAAATGAATTAATAAAAAATGAAGCTTTTTCTGAAAGTCATACAGAATTTTTTGAATTATGTTTAGATTATTTAAAATTAAAATAGGAGATAAAAATGTTAGACAAAGCAATTATATTTGATTTAGATGGGACATTATGGGATACATCAATAGAAATTGAACAAGTATGGAAAGAAGTAGCTGAAAATTATAATATTAAGATTAATCAAGAAAAGATTAAACAAATAATGGGATTTACAAAAGATGAAATAATTGAATATTTATTTAAGGGAAATAGTGAAGAAGGAAATGAATTTATTACTAAATGTCAGGAAAATGAGAATAAATATTTAAAGAAAAATGGGGGGCACATTTATAAAAATACAATTAAAACAATTAAAGATTTATCCAATAATTATAATTTATATATTGTGAGCAATTGTCAATCAGGATATATAGAAGCTTTTTTAGAACATTATTCCATAGAAAAGTATTTTAAAGATTATGAATGTTCAGGTAATACAGGATTAAGCAAAGAAAAAAATATAAAAGAACAAGGAGAATTAAATCAACCTATGCAAAAAATGCAAGCAAAACAAGTAATTAAAGAAAATAAACAAGAAAGAAATCAAGGAAATTATCAAAATAAAAATAATTATAACAGAAACAATTTTAAAAATGGTCAAGAGAGAAATTATCAAGAAAGAAATGGACAAAACAAAAATGGTCAAAACAGAAATTGGCAAGATAAAAACAATAGAGATAATGGATTCCGTGATAGACGTAATAATGGAAATAATATGAATAATAACAGATTCCACAATAATAATGGAAATAATGGGGATAATAGATTTAATAATAGAAATAACAATAATAGACCATATCAAAAAAGACCATTAGATGAAAAAGGAATAGAGAAAAATATTAAAAATATTATGTCAGCAGATCTTGGCGAAAAAGAAAATGTTAGAGAGTATAACAAGAATATTGATAAACAAAAAAATAATAATAAATTTGATGAAAATAAAACTAATAAAAAGTCAAAATCAAGAAGAAATAATCAACAAAATGGATTTGATGAAGGTAAATTAAAGAGTTTGAAGCAGACAAGTAAATTATCAAATATGTTTAATGATCAAGAAGGTGGAATGCTTGATTATTACGATTTAACAACTGAGCGTGGTAGAAAAGGTAAGAAGAAACAAAATAAAGGAAATGAAGAGCGTAATAAGCAAAAAATATTTAAATTAACAGAAATTGAGATTCCAGAGAATATAACAGTTAAAGATTTAGCTGCTGAAATGAAAAAGACAACAGCAGAGGTTATTAAAAAATTATTGAGTTTTGGAATAATGGCAACAATTAATAATGAAATAGATTTTGATACAGCGTTTCTTGTTGCAGGTGAATTTGGAATAACTGCTAAAAAGAAACAAACTGTGACAGAGGAAGATATTTTATTTGATGATTCAGAAGATAAAGAAGAGGATTTAAAAGAAAGACCACCAGTTGTTGTGGTTATGGGACACGTAGATCATGGAAAAACATCTTTACTTGATACAATACGTAAAACAAATGTAATTGAAGGTGAAGCAGGAGGAATTACACAAGCAATAGGTGCATATATGGTAGAAGTTAATGGTAGAAAAATAACATTTTTAGATACACCAGGGCATGAAGCTTTTACAGCAATGAGAGCTAGAGGTGCTCAGATTACTGATATAGCAATATTAGTAGTTGCAGCAAATGATGGTATAATGCCACAAACAGTAGAGGCTATAAATCATGCAAAATCAGCAGGAATACCAATAATTGTAGCAATAAATAAAATTGATTTACCTGATGCAAATGTTGATAGAGTAAAACAAGAATTAATGAATTATGAGTTAGTTCCAGAAGAATGGGGTGGAGACACTATATGTGTACCAATCTCAGCAAAAAATAATATAAATATAGATCAATTACTAGAAATGGTATTATTAGAAGCAGATGTTCTTGAATTAAAAGCAAATCCAAATAAACAGGCTAAGGGTGTTGTAATAGAAGCGAGACTTGATAAATCAAAAGGTGCAATTGCTACTATGTTAGTACAAAGAGGAAAATTAGATGTTGGAGATACTATTGTTGTTGGATCATCTATAGGTAGAATAAGAGTGATGACTAATGATAAAGGCAAAAAAGTAAAATCAGCAGAACCATCTACACCAGTTGAAATAATGGGACTAACTGAGGTGCCAGAAGCAGGAGATACATTCTATGAAGTAAAAGATGAAAAAATGGCAAAACACTTAATAGAAAGAAGAAAACGCCAAGCAAGAGAAAAGGCAATTAATCAAGGAACAAAGGTAACATTAGACAACTTATTTAGTCAAATGGAAGAAGGAAAACTAAAAGTATTAAATTTAATAGTAAAAGCAGATGTTCAAGGTTCTGTAGAAGCTGTTAAACAATCTATGGAAAAATTATCAAATGAAGAAGTAAGAGTAAAAGTTATCCATGCAGCAGCAGGAGCTGTTACTGAAACAGATGTTACACTTGCAAAAGTATCTAATGCAATAATAATAGCATTTAATGTAAGACCAGATCATACAGCAAAAGAAATGGCAGAAAAAGAAGAAGTTGAAATAAAACAATATTCGGTAATATATCAAGCTATAGAAGATGTAGAGATGGCAATGAAAGGTATGCTTGAACCAAAATATGAAGAGAAGGTTATTGGTAATGTTGAAGTTAGACAAACTTTTAGAATTTCTAATGTAGGAACAATAGCAGGTGGATATGTACTATCAGGAAAAGTAGAAAGAAATGCAGGGGTTAGAGTAATACGTGATAATGTTGTAATACATCAAGGTAAATTAGCAACATTAAAGAGATTTAAAGATGATGTAAAAGAAGTAACAAAGGGATTTGAATGTGGTATGCAAATTGAAAACTACAATGATATTAAAGAAGGGGATATTATTGAAGTTTATGTTATGGAAGAAATAAAAAGATAGAAGTTTAAGTCTAAATGATATTATAATAGCTTAATGAAAGGAGTGACTAAAATGCCAAATAAAAATAATAATAACAGAATGGGACGTATTGGTGAAGAATATAAAAAAGAATTAAGCCAAATTATAGATAGAGAATTAAAAGACCCAAGTATAACAGGAATGATTAGTGTAACTAAGGTAAAAGTGACAAATGACCTTAAATATGCCAAAATCTATATAAGTATATTAAATTCCAAAAATGAAAAGGCGGCTTTGGAAGGATTAAAAAAATCATCTGGTTTTATAAGAACAGAATTGGCTAAGAGAGTGAATTTGCGTAATACACCAGAATTGATTTTTGAAAAAGATGATTCTATAGAGTATGGTGCAAAAATTGATTCGATTTTAAAGGATATTATGCCAAAGAATTAGATGTTTTTGAGGGAGGTGTTTTTTGACCCCGTTCCTCAAAACACCTTGTCCATAAAAACGTTAAATATAGGAGGAAAATAATGACCTTAGATATAATATTAGAAGAAATAAAAAAAGCAAATTCAATAGTAATATTGACACATGAATCACCAGATGGAGATGCAATAGGAAGTTCACTAGCGATGGAAAAAGCGTTAAGAGATATTGGAAAAAATCCTGATGTGATAATAAAAGAATATCCAAGAATATTTGATTTTTTACCAAATGCAAATGTTGTAAAAGAAGATTCAGAAGTGGATGAGTATGATTTAGCAATTAGTTTGGATTGTGCGGATTTAAAAAGATTAGTTGGAAGAGAATATTTTGAAAATGCCAAGAAGACAATAGTAATAGATCATCATGGCTCAAATGCAATGTATGGTGATATAAATTTTGTAAATCCAGTGGCACCTGCATGTTGCGAAATTTTAGTTGGAATGTTTACATATTTTAATATTAATATAGATATAGAATTGGGTTCATGTATTTTAACAGGAATAATTACAGATACTGGTGGATTTAAGTATCAAGGAGTTACAGCCGAAACATTTGAATTTACAGCTGAATTATTACGTAAAGGTGTTAATGTTTCAGAGATTTATCAAAAGGCATTAGAAACGAAAACAAAAGCGAATTTTGAATTGATGCAGAGAATAGTTGACAGAATCGAATTTTTGGAAGATGGAAAAGTTACATTTACATATATAACAAATCAAGATGAAAAAGACGTAAATGCAGAACCTGGAGATCATGAGGGATTAGTTGAAGTTGGTAGAGATGTTGAAGGTGTAGAAGTATCAGTGTTTATTAGACAAAAGGATGGTGAAGATAAATATAAAGTATCTATGCGTTCGTCAAATTATGTAAACGTATCAGATATATGCTATATTTTTGGAGGAGGAGGTCATCCTAAAGCAGCTGGATGTTTAATTCAAGGAAATATAGAACAGGTAAAAGGAAAAATATTGAAAGAAATAAAAAAAGTGTTAAAATAAATAATTATGTGTGAATTGTGTATGACTAATGGAAAGGAAAAAATATAATGGATGGCATTTTAAATGTATATAAGCCTAGGGAATGTACATCACATGATATAGTAGCAAAAATAAAAAAAATAACAGGAGAAAAAGTAGGACATACTGGTACATTGGATCCTTTAGCACAAGGGGTCCTACCTGTTTTAATAGGGAAAGGAACTTTGTGTTCTAAGTATTTAGTAAATCATAATAAAAAATATCGTGTTGAATTAAAGCTTGGAAAAAGAACTGATACATTAGATGCAGAAGGAGAAGTTATTGAAGAAAAAGAAGTACCTGAAGAATTATTAGAAAAATTAAATATAGAAAATATAAGAAAAATTTTAAAAAAATTTGAAGGTCAAATAGAACAAATACCTCCAATGTATTCAGCGATAAAGGTAAAAGGAAAAAAATTATATGAATATGCAAGAAAAGGGCAAAATGTGGAAATACCTACTAGAAAAATTATGATATATTCTATTGATTTGGTAGATATATTGAAATCTGAAAATGTTATAGTATTTGACGTTTTTTGTGGTAAAGGTACATATATAAGAACGTTGTGTGAAGATATAGCAAAATCTTTTGGAACAATAGGATTTATGCAAAACTTGTTACGTACTCAGGTGGGAGAATTTAGGCTTGAAGATAGTATAAGTTTATTAATGAAAGATGAAAAAGACTTGGAAGTTATAAGAAAAAATATAATATCTATAGAAAAAATCTTTAGCCAATATCCTAAGATAAAAATAGAGCAGCAAACATTAAAATATTTTTTAAATGGGGTTAGAATAACTCAAAATGTAAAAGATGGAGTTTATAGAGTATATACAGAAGACAAGTTTTTAGGAATAGGTGTTGTAAAAGAAAAAT
>ENA-OOZA01000935-OOZA01000935.1-human-gut-metagenome-genome-assembly--contig:-NODE-935-length-16018-cov-3.361649_pt1 | contig 16018 bp, 14 predicted proteins | sample MGYA00241703_ERZ501378 | MGnify/ENA primary metagenome ERZ501378 (study PRJEB25962, sample SAMEA2042916) | human gut metagenome | biome: human gut; feature: human-associated habitat; material: faeces...
ACATGGTTTCCCGCCAGATTTTGAGTCTGGTGCGTCTGCCAATTCCGCCACATCGGCTTATTGTTTTTTTGTTTTTTAAGACTTTCTTAATATATCATATTTTTATTTTTTTGTCTAGTACTATAATGTATTTTCTCTTGACTATTTGGAAAATTTAATGTAGAATATATAATATTTTAATAAAAGAAAAGAGGAATTATAGTATATGATATGTTCACAATGTAAAAAACGCACTGCAGTTGTATTTATAAACAAAATTGAAAATGGCGTTTCTTCAATGGAAGGCTTATGTAAAGAGTGTGCAAAAAAACGTGGATTAGATGTTCCTGAGACTAATACAAATCAGTCTACTTCTAATCAAACGAATAATAATATAGATATGAATAATATGTCAAAACAGTTAGAGTCTTTGTTTAAGGATTTATCTTCTAATTTAAAATTGGAAAATCTTGAAAATATGGATTTTGAAAATTTTGAATCTGATGGTGATGAAGATGTTGATGATGAAAATGCTCCAGAGGGTATTTCTATGGGAATTCCTATTGGATCTATCTTTGCTAATTTTGTTCCTAAAAAACAAAAAGATGAGGAAGAAACTAATGGTGGTAGACAAAAGGTTAAAGTTGAATCAAAGAAAGCTAAGAAAAAGAAAAAATATCTTGATACTTTTGGAACAAATCTAACTCAAAAAGCTAAAAATAATGAACTTGATATGGTTATTGGTCGTGATAAGGAAATTCAAAGAGTTATACAAATCTTAAATAGACGTACTAAAAATAATCCTTGTTTGATTGGTGAACCAGGTGTTGGTAAAACAGCAATTGCTCAAGGTTTGGCTATAAAAATTGCTAATAATAATGTTCCAGCAAAACTTTTAAATAAAGAAGTTTATTTATTAGATATGACATCTGTTATAGCTGGTACTCAATTTAGAGGACAATTTGAAGCCCGTATGAAAGGTATTATTGATGAATGTAAAGAATTCAAGAATATTATTCTTGTAATAGATGAAATTCACAATATAATTGGAGCAGGAGATGGAGAACATTCTATGAATGCTGCTAATATTTTAAAACCATCACTTGCAAATGGAGAAATTCAATTAATAGGTACTACTACTTTAAGAGAATATAGAAAATATATAGAGAAAGATACTGCATTAGAAAGAAGATTCCAACAAGTTTTAGTTGAAGAACCTAATATCGATGATACAATTTCAATTTTAACAGGAATAAAGAAACACAACAAAAACTTTAAAAACTAAAAAAGGAGGGAAAATTTGAAAAAATTTTTAAAAGTAATAATACTACTAATATTTGTACAATTTATGATAATTCCATATACTAAAGCAATTACACCAATATCAAATATACAGTATGAAGGAATAGATGTAAGTGATTGGCAAGGCTATATAAATTATGAAGAAGTAAAAAAAAGTGGGGTTAAAGTTGTATATATAAAAGCAAGCCAAGGAAACAATATAAAAGATCCATATTTTGATATTAATTATGAAAATGCTAAAAACAAGGGGCTAAAAGTAGGATTTTACCATTTTCTGACAGCTACAACAACAAAAGAAGCAGAAAAACAAGCACAATATTTTACGAATGTGATTTCAGGAAAAACACCTGACTGCAAATTAGTAATGGATTATGAAATTTTTGAAGAAAACACTGTATCACAAATACAAGAAATATCACAAGTATTTATTGAAACAGTAAAAAGATTAACAAATAAAGAAGTAATAATTTATAGTGATTTATATAATTCAAAAACAATATTTTCAAAAGAAAAAAGAGAAGGTGACAATGGATATGAAAGCAGAAACACCGGCAGACTGCGATGGGGAAACATCATGGCATTTACCGGCTGGTCATACGTATTCAACAACCAACTCTTCGGTAATGTGAATGCCGCCTTTACCCACTATTCTTCCACCTTGAAAGGAGACTACTACCAAGGAACAGAAGCCAACTACGTATCACAGGAAAGTTCAACCCGGAACCGCATTGACGACCTCAGCATACGAGCCAATTTCGATTTCCGCCCCAATGCTTCCCACCAGTTGCATTTCGGCACTCATTATATTTACCACCGTTTTCATCCCGTAGACGAAAAATCGCATTTTTCCAATGGCATGACCACCCAGACCAGACAAAACAACGACACTGCCCTACCTGCACATGAATTAGGCATATATATGGAAGAAGACTGGAAAATGAACAAAAGAATACGTTTGAACGCTGGGGTTCACCTCGGACTATACACCATTGACGGGAAAACGTACACTTCCCTGGAACCCCGTTTTTCCAGTCGTTTCCTGATCAATCCGCAACTCAGCCTCAAAGCCTCTTATACCCGGATGAGCCAATATGTACATCAAGTCAATGAAAGCTACATCAACCTGCCCACAGACACATGGATACCGGTCAGCCGCAAGCTGAAACCGATGCAGAGCGACCAACTGGCTGTAGGAGCTTATTACACCACCGGCAACAAAATCTACTCTTTCTCCATAGAAGGATATTATAAATGGATGAAACATCTGATGGACTATAAAGACAACTACCAGTTTCTCCCTCCTTCCACCAGCTGGGAAGACAAACTGACTCAAGGAAAAGGACGTTCTTACGGCGTAGAACTTATTGCCCGCAAAGAAAAAGGGAAAATAACCGGATGGGCAGGCTATACTCTAAGCTGGAATGACAGACAGTTCACTGAGATAAATAAAGGCAAGCGTTTTCCTGCCAAATTCGACAACCGGCATAAATTCAATATAATAGCCAATTGGAAAATCAAGCCCAAACTGGAGTTGACCGGAAGCTGGACCTACGCAACCGGTAACCGGCTCACGGTTTCTTTCGAAAACTACCAGGCCGTTTCTCCCCAACATCCGTTTCCGGGAGGCAGCCTGGTTCCTCCTTATATAGATCCAGGCGGATTAGACTATTATACGGAACGTAATAATTTCCAACTTCCCGCCTATCACAGACTCGACTTGGGCATCAATATTTACCGGCCAAAGAAAAAGAACCGGATGGGAATATGGAATATCAGCATCTACAATGTCTATTCCTACATGGCACCCGTCAGCATACGCAAAGGATGGTGGTATAATAACGACTGCTTCTATACCCTGGGCATAGTTCCCATTATACCATCAGTTTCTTACACTTATAAATTTTAAATGATTATGAAACATCTGCTATATACATTACTTCTAGAGTGTTCCTTACCTCCTGTTATCGAAAAATAGATTTGGACGAATATCGCACTACGCCCAAAATAGTAATAAACAGTGTAGTATCCCCCGACACAGTGGTAATGGCCTCCATCACCCGGACCTGGTTCTATCCAGACAAGAAGCCTTATGTCAATCTCCCTCACGCCCATGTGGAGCTCTATATCAACAATCAATACATAGAAACCATGCAATGGAAAACACTGAATAATCCCCGGAACCCAGACCAGCCGGATACCTTATTCCTTTCAAATACAATCCCGGCAGAAGGAGACCGGATAAAAATTGTTGCATCCACCCCCGAATATGGTACGGTAACGGCAGAAGATATCATACCAAAGAAAGTACCTATAAAAAACGCCAGTCATACAATTAAAAAAGGTAACGGAGTTTATCAAGGAACAATTTCCGACTATTTTGAAATATACTATGAAGTCACGTTTGATGAATTTCCGGAAAAGAACAATTATTATCTGGCCAAAATCACACAAATAAAAACGGGCTATTACGGTTACTACGAAACAGAAATAGATTATATAGATCCTGTATTCAAGGAACAGGATGCCATATTGGACGAAAGTATGGCATTCAACGGATTGGAAAAAAGAGGAGGAGCCCTCTTTACCGACCAAAGCATTAACGGACAAACCTATACTTTACAAATAAAAGAGACAACGGCAGAGTTAGACGAAACAGAACAAAGAATCATTTCCATCTATTCCCTTTCCGAATCCTACTTTTTATACCTGTTGTCCTTACAAAAAATTGCCGGAAGCACGTTAGAAGGAGGATTGGGTAACATTGGACTAGCCGAACCTCTACGGGTTTACAGCAATGTGGAGGGAGGAACAGGTATTCTGGGCGGCAACCAACATTCGGAAACAACTATAACATTGAATAACCCATCTAAAAAATAATTGATTATGGATACATTACAACAAGCTCCCGCCTTATGGTATTGGAGCGAACCCGCATCGGGATACAGCATTGAAGATTGCGAACAGATTGTAGCAGAAGAGATGCAAACAGCAAAAGCAGACTAAAAGTTCTGGCCACCGTAGGGGTACATTGAAATGTACCCCTACGGTAAAAAAGAAATTTCACGCCTCAATGGATAATTCCCCCGCAAATGTTCAAATTCTTCGGGATGCCGTTTCAATGCATCACTGTCACGAGTCGGATCATACACCTGTAGAAAAGCCTCTTCCGGATCAGAAGAATAATCCATATACGGCAAAGCGGGCGGTACTATTTTAAAATCAGCCTGTATATGGAAGAAGTTACAAAGCTCCTCCAATGCCATCCGTGTAGCATTCGACTTTCCGTCAGCTGAATACCCTGCTATATGAGGGGTTCCCAAAAAAACTTTCTGCAACAAATCCGGGTGAATATCCGGTTCATTTTCCCACGTATCAATAACCGCATCACGTATCCGGCCCGTCTTCAGCGCATCAAGCAAAGCCAATGTCTCTATTACTTCTCCACGAGAAGTATTCACAATAAAAGGTTTCCGTTGCAAACCGGCAAAGAAATCCGCATCCGCCAAATGGAACGTTTTATATTTCCCATTCATACATTGTAATAGTTACAAGCCAGATTCTTGTTGACGCAACAATTGCCGCAATTATAAGTATCACTGATAGTACGGTAAATACTTTAGATACAAATGAGCCGCCTGAAGCAAACATCCATACAACTCCAATTATTAATGGTACCATAATAAGACCCGATGAGAACCTGCCACCCCATAATGAGAAGAACCCATATGAAGATGATACCATAACTTTCTGTGACAATATGTACAGTCCTACAACAAGCATTATTACGCCGCCAACAAACTGTAACAGCTCATTCTTAGCTTCTTTCATATCCCTTATCCCCCTGTTTATCTACTCAACTATTCTTCTGGAACAAATACTCCATAGATAGTCTTAATAGCATCCTCAAAGTATCTGTTTCTTACACCAATGATGATGTTAAGCTCTGAAGATCCCTGATCTATCATTTTAACATTAATCTTAGCTTTTGCAAGTGCTGAGAAGATATTACCTGCTATACCAGTACTGTTCTTCATTCCACGTCCAACTACTGCAATAAGTGCAAGGTTAGCTTCAAGTTCAACAGAGTCAGGATTAACTGCCTTATGAATCTGTGCAAGAACCTTCTGTTCCTTCTCTACAAATTCATCCTGGTGAACAAATACTGTCATAGTATCAATTCCTGAAGGCATATGTTCGATTGATATTCCGTTATCCTCGAATACTGAAAGAACCTTTCTACAGAATCCGATTTCTGAATTCATCATATCCTTGTCAATGCTGATTGCAACGAATCCCTTCTTACCTGCAATACCAGTAATTGTGTATTCCGGCATATTACATGTTGTCTCAACAATCATTGTTCCCTTATCTTCCGGAGCATTAGTATTCTTAATATTGATAGGAATTCCACCCTTTCTTACAGGGAAGATAGCTGATTCATGAAGCACTGATGCACCCATGTATGAAAGCTCTCTTAATTCCTTATATGTAATAACGTTGATTGGCTTTGCATTATTTACAATTCTTGGATCTGCTGCAAGGAAGCCTGATACATCTGTCCAGTTCTCATACATATCAGCCTTAAGTGCTCTTGCAACGATTGATCCTGTTACATCAGAACCGCCTCTTGAAAATGTCTTAACCTTTCCGTTTGGCATTGCTCCGTAAAAACCAGGTACAACTGCTCTTTCAATATTAGCAAACTTTGCTTCACACACTGCATTAGTCTTTTCTGAATCAAACTCTCCATCCTTATCGAAGCAGATAACTGTAGCAGCATCTATGAACTCATATCCAAGATAGTTAGCCATGATAATACCATTAAGATATTCACCTCTTGAAGCTGCATAATCTTTTCCTGCAAGTGCCTCAAAATTCTTCTTAATTGTCTCAAACTGTTCCTTTAATGAAAGCTTAAGTCCAAGTCCCTTGATAATTTCATTGTATCTTTCCTCAATTGCCTTAAGACTCTTCTCAATATTCTTACCAGCTTCTGCCTCTGCATAACATTTGTAAAGCATATCAGTAACCTTAGTATCCTCTGGAAATCTCTTTCCAGGTGCTGAAGGAACCACATACTTTCTGTCCTCATCAGCACGGATAATATTGCCAACCTTCTTAAACTGCTCTGCGCTTGCAAGTGAACTTCCACCAAATTTAACTACTTTAACCATTACTTTTCTCCCTTATATTATTACTGTAATTTAGTATCATCTATTCTGATTCTGCTTATAACAGAAACCTTATCCTTAGCATCTTCAAATGCTCTCTCTGTCATAGGTTCTGTAACAAATCCGAACTCTCCGTTAATTCCATCAACCTTAACAACCTGTCCTTCACCAAATGCTGCCTTAGCTGCCTGGACATCATCGCCCTTAATTCTTACAAAGAACTTTCTTGTCTCGTCAAATGTATCACCAAGTTCCTGCTTTACTGAACTCCAGATTGTCATAACATTTTTACCCTTATGCTTAACACAGTCAACTACATCTGATACTACAGCACTTGCTGTTGGAAGCTTTCCGGCTCCTGCTCCGAAGAACATTACATCCCCTAATACATTGCCGTGTACATAGATTCCGTTAAGAACATCATTAACATTATATAATGGATGTGTGCTGTCAATCATAAATGGTGCTGTGATTGCATATACCTTGCCATCCTTACTGTAGCTTGTTGCAAGAAGCTTGATAACACTTCCAAGCTCTTTAGCATATGCAAAATCTTCATTAGAAATCTTTGTTATTCCCTCTGTATACACTTCCTCGAATTTCACTGTATTTCCAAATGCAAGCGATGTAAGAATTGCTATCTTTCTGCATGCATCGTAACCTTCAACATCAGCCTCAGGATTTCTTTCTGCATATCCGAGTGCCTGTGCCTCTTTAAGAACCTCCTGATATGAGATTCCTTCTCTGCTCATCTTAGTAAGAATATAGTTAGTTGTTCCATTAAGAATACCTGTAATCTTAGTAATCTCATCTGCTGTTAAAGACTGGTTAAGCGGTCTGATAATTGGAATTCCACCGCCTACTGATGCCTCAAACATGAAATTAAGTCTTCTTTCTTTAGCCATCTCAAGAAGCTCAGGACCATGTGCAGCAACAAGTGCCTTATTAGATGTACACACGCTCTTTCCTGCTTCAAGTGCCTTCTTAACAAATGTAAATGCTGGCTCTACACCACCCATAACCTCAACAACAACCTCTATCTCAGGGTCATTAATTATAAGATCTATATCATGAACGATTTTATCCTGAATTGGATCTCCCGGAAAATCTCTTAAATCAAGTACACTCTTAACCTCAATAGTATCTCCTGCTCTCTTTGCAATTGAAGCACCATTGGTATTTAATACCTCAACCACTCCTGATCCTACTGTTCCATAACCTAACACTGCAATCTTTGCCATATCTGCCTCCGTTTTCTTTAATTGCTTATATATCAGATAGATGCATCACTGCTTAATATCTTAAGATATCTTACCCCTTTAAGTCTTTCTATCTGCTCTATCATTTCTGAAGAATCTCCTGTAGTCGGAAGAATATCCACACTAAGCGTCAGTGATGCAATCCCATTAACCGGAATTGTCTGATGAATAGTAAGAATATTTGCCTTGAATTCTGCAACCTTCTTCAATACCAGGGAAAGCAGCCCTGGTTCATCGTCCATAGACAATACAAATGTAATGGTTTTACCCTTTACATTCTCTCTAAACGGAAAAATATCATCCTTATACTTGTAATAAGAACTTCTGCTTATTCCAACTTTCTCTGTAGCATCTGCAACAGATATATTTTCAGTCTCAATAATTCTGTTCGTCTCTGCTACCTTAAGCAGAACCTCAGGCAGAGCCTTTTGCTTAACGACATAATACTTAATATTATCTGCCATACTGCGTCTGTACCTTTCTATTGTCCGTTTTACAAAGACAATTGTTCTTCGATGTCTTTCTCTGATAAACAACTGTCTACCGCACAAAGAATATTATCATATATGTATACACATTGCAAGTGTCTTTCTCTTTAAATGCTCAATTGAACATCTTGCCAGATATCTTATCAAATTTTTTCTGATTTCCTTTCTTGCTTCTAATTTAGCAGTTTCTGGTTTGATAGTTTCCAGTTTGGCAGTTTCCAGTTTGGTAATTGTCTCAGGAAGCATTGTCCTATAAATCCGTAGAAATTTTGTACTTTATAGGCATATTCATAAGTTTTTTCGTCCTAAAATCCTGTTTTTATAGAAATTTTCCTATAAAAGTCTTCATTATCATTCATATATAGGTTTATTTCTCGTCTATTATTATAGTCATTGTGGCTTTCTGCCTATAAAAGTTTCAAAAATACGACTACCTATAGGTATCACATACTATCCAAACATAAACTTTTGCATCTAACTTCTGGCATTTCTGCTTTTCATAAGCAACACAGATACTATAACCATGTTGCAGCATTGCCGTGGTTCATCCCATTTCCCAGATATATAACAAATAAGGGTTGCATGTCTTTTCTTTAATTACAGCACAAAAAGAAACCCTCACACAACGGGAGAGGAATGTGAGGGTTTTCGCTTCTAATGAAGCTTTATAAAAACAACGCCGCAAATACATTGTTCTTACCATATTAAGTTGTATCTATATTATGTAATCTATTGTCTATTTAAAATTAATCCATGAAGATTGCTACCCAGTAAAGATATCCTTCTGAATCTGCTGCAATACCCACACCAACTCTGTTATACTTACTGCTTGTCATGCATGCATAATGTGTTGCTGAATTATGCCAGCCAGTTACTATCTCATCAGGAGTTTCCTGATATCTTCCCATAACCTCGCCGAAGCTTCCTCTCTGTCCATAATCTTCACATATTGAAGAAGCATTTCTTCCATCTGGTCTTTTATGCTTACCATTCTCTATAACAAAGTAATCATTAGCTGCATTCTCTGATGCTCTTACCTGTGCCATATCTGTGAGTGTCACATCATATGTAACCGCTGCCACACCAGCTGCCTCACGCTCAGCATTAATTCCTGCTATAACCTGTGCAACTCTTGCATCTGATGGAGTCTGTACAACAGGTAACTCTGTAACTTCTGGCTCCTGAACTGCTTCTGTTGCAACCTCTGTCTGTGGCTGAATCTCTGCAATTGTACTGCTCTGTTCTGTTACTGCCTCTGTGGCTTCTTCTGTTGTTGCCTCTGTAGCGGCTGTCTCTGTAATAACTTCTGTTTCTTTCTCTGAAACTGTTTCTTTAACCACTAAATCTGTTGCTTCATTAGCTGCCGCAACTACTGTATCAGCACTATCTTTATCTGTATTAGCTGTACCTGCTGACTTTAATGCAAATACCGCACCAGCTGCAAATACAAGTACCGCTGTTGTTATTGTTATTGTTTTGATCCACTTTTTAGAATTATTCTTTTTCATAATCAGTTCCCCCGTTGAACCATATAATAAAAAAACATCCGATTACCGGATGCCTGAATAATACGAATCATTTGCGTTGATTGTAATGCAACCGGCTGTCATTCTGATAAAATCAGTTAAGACCCTTGGCTTTGCGTCATAGCCTTTCGACTACTTTGCCAATATATTAACTTGTCTCTTTATATGAATATAATACCACTAATCAGGAATATGTAAATAGTACTATTATACTATTTTTTGTTTTTTCTTTAAAAAAGGGGGTAGGAAATATGTTGATAATTCCCTGCCCCGTCTAATATTACTTTCTTTCTCTATCAAATACACTTGCAAGATATCTCATGCATTCCAGTTCGTGCTGGCCTAACTGTCCTTTCTGCATTCGCCATTTCCAGTTATTACCCATGCTTGATGGCAAATTCATTCTTGCCCAATTTCCAAGTTTGAGAATGTCCTGAACTGCAAATACTGTAAGAACAGCAACACTTGAATACGCAGCCCTGAATACCTGATCAACCATTCTTCCCTTATCTCTTGTATCAAGATAGTCATAAGCATATCCTAACTCCCAGTCGCCTCTGTCCTCAAAGAAACCAAGTAGCGTTTCGTTATCATGAGTTCCACCATAGCATACAAGATTCTGTGTATAATTATATGGCAGATGCGGATTCTTTCTGTCTCCACCAAATGCAAATTCAAGAACCTTCATTCCCGGATATCCATTTTCTTTAAGAATCTTTGCTACTTCAGGAACTTCAACACCTAAGTCCTCAGCAATAATCTTCTTATCACCGATAGATTCATTAATAACATCAAGCAGCTTCTGTCCTGGTCCCTGTCTGTACTCACCCTGTCTTGCATCAGGCATGTCTGCTGGAATTGTATAGTACTTCACAATTCCTATAAAATGATCAATTCTTATGACATCATATAGTTTTGCTGAAGCTGCCATTCTCTTTCTCCACCAGCTGAATCCATTTGCTTCCATTTTATCATAATCATAAAGAGGATTTCCCCATTTCTGTCCCGCATCAGAGAATGCATCAGGTGGTACACCTGCAACCTTTATTGGTGTTAGATTCTCATCCAGCTGGAATTCTCCCTGATTAGCCCATACATCTACGCTGTCATATCCCATATAAATAGGTATATCGCCTATAATCTCTATACCATTACTATTAGCATATTGTTTAAGCGCATTCCACTGTAAGTAGAATTCAAACTGTATGAATTTCCAGTATCCTATATCATCAGAAAGCTGCTCTTCATATCGGCTCATTGCCTCAGGCTTTCTGAACTTTATGTCAGTTTCCCATTCACCCCATGAGACATTGTTAAAATGGGACTTCAATGCCATAAACAGAGCATAATCCTCAAGCCAGTCTACATTATCTTTAACAAAATTATCAAACTGCTTATAAAGAGGAAGCCCCTTGGCAAGCGTCTTCTTGCTTTCTGCACATGCAGCCTTAAATCTGTTATAAGCAATTCTTAATATGTCAAATCTGTTATTATATATCTTTTCATAACTGACATATCTTTCGTCACCAATATTTCCATTTCTGTAGGTTCCGAATCTTCCATTAACAGCGTCATCTTCAGAAACATTTACAGGCACAATTCCATCACCCCAGTCTCTTGAAATAACCTCTGACTTTAACAAGAATCCAGCCTCAATAAGCATATCAAGATCAACAAAGTACGGATTACCTGCAAATGCAGAATATGACTGATATGGGCTGTCACCATAGGTAGTTGGTCCTAACGGAAGTACCTGCCAGTACTTATGATTACATTCTTTAACAAATGTAACAAAATCATATGCATCCTTGCCAAATGTTCCTATACCATATGGTGATGGTAATGAACTTACAGGCATAAGTATGCCTGCATTTCTCTCAAACTTAGTATCAGACATTAGCAGCACCTCCGTCATTATCATTCATATCTTCTGTGAATTTCTTAACACTCTCTGCTTCTGACTGCGTAAGTAATTTTTCAACATCAAGAAGAATAACAAGCTGTCCATTAACATTGGCAACCCTGTCAAGATATTCTGTATCAACAGTCTTCGCAAGCGCCGGCATCTGTACAATGCTCTGAGCATCAATATCACCTATTTCAAGCACCTCATCAACCTCAAGAGCAAGCTTTACAACACCAGGTATATTTACAATTACTGTACTGTCTTCTCCAATCACACCAACATTGTCATCTGTGCCAAACTTCTTTCTTAAACTGAATGCAGGAATAACCTCCCCTCTCAGATTAACAATTCCACTTATATATTTCATTGCATTGGGAACTCTTACAATATTAATCTCTCTTTCTATAGACTGAACAAGATTAATATCCACTCCAAACTGCTGATTCCCTAATCTGAAAATTACTGGTTTTATGTAATCTGCCATACTGATATACCACCTTTCATTATTCTTCAGTCTTTCCTGTGCTTATCCATGTAAGATACGCGTTGATAAACGGATCGATATTGCCATCAAGTACGCTGCCCGCATTAGCAACTTCCTTATTAGTTCTGTTATCCTTAACCATTGTATATGGCTGAAGAACGTAACTTCTTATCTGGCTTCCGAAATTAATATCCTTGACATCTCCTCTGATTCCAGATAGATTCTCTGCATTCTCAGCCTCCTTTAAAAGATAGAGCTTAGCCTTTAACATCTGCATAGCTTTATCTTTATTCTGGTGCTGAGATCTTTCATTCTGACACTGTACAACAATTCCTGTTGGAAGATGTGTAATTCTGATTGCTGATGACGTTTTATTAATGTGCTGTCCACCTGCACCACTTGAACGATATGTATCAATTCTTAAATCATCATCATTAATCTCAATATCTATATCCTGATTAATATCAGGCATTACGTCACATGATACGAAAGAAGTCTGTCTCTTACCTGCCGCATTGAATGGAGATATTCTTACAAGTCTGTGAACACCATGTTCAGATTTCAGATGTCCATATGCATTCTCTCCTCTTATCTCTATAGTAACCGACTTAATTCCTGCTTCTTCACCTTCAAGATAATCAAGTGTTTCTGTTGTATATCCGTGACTTTCCGCCCATCTAGTATACATTCTGAAAAGCATCTGACACCAGTCACAGCTTTCTGTTCCACCTGCTCCTGCATGAAGTGTAAGAATGGCATCACATGCATCATGTTCTCCAGAAAGCAATGTCTCAATCCTTAAACTTTCCATCTTGTCTTCAAGACCCGTTATCTCTTCTTCTATCTCTGGAATAAGCGACTGATCATTAGATTCTTCTGCCATCTCAATAAGTGTCTTAACATCATCAAGTCCTGTTTCTAGCTCATTGTATCTTTCAAATGCATCCTTTAAGCCTTTAAGTTCTTTCATTGCATTCTGTGATTTATCCGGATTATCCCAGAATCCCGGAGATTCCATATCAGCCTCTAATTCTTCAATCCTTTTCTGCTTATTGTCAAGATCCAGAGAATTCTTAATCTGAGCCATAGGCTTATCGTATCCTGAAATTCTGTATCTAAACTGGTCTAACTCTACCATATGTCCTCCAAAATAATAGGCGCGGACGCTGATATTTCAAGCATTCCGCGCCCTGATGTCTCTTATAAACTTATGCCTGTCTTCCGCAGCAATTCTTATATTTCTTGCCACTTCCGCATGGGCATGGATCATTAGGATATATCTTCTTCTCTGTTCTTCTCGCTGGTCCCTTAACAGATGGTCCTTCGTCCTTATTAGTACCTGTTACCTTGGCAACCTGTTCTCTTTCAACCTTCTGCTCAACCTGAATATGCATAAGAAGTCTTACGGTATCCTCTGTAATTCCTGCAGTCATCTCATCAAACATGTCATAACCCATCATCTTATACTGGACAACAGGATCTCTCTGTCCAAGTGCCTGAAGACCGATACCCTGCTTTAACTGATCCATATCATCGATATGATCCATCCACTTTCTGTCAATTACCTTGAGAAGGATTACTCGCTCGATTTCTCTTATCTGCTCAGCCTCTGGGAAGAGTGCCTCTTTATCCTCATAGAGTTTAACAGCCTTTTCCTTAAGATCATGTATTAATTCATTCTTATTCTTAATATTCTCTCTGTATTCCACTCTCTCAATAGGAATAGTTGGAAGAAGAAGCTCATTAATCTCATCATAATCCCATTCGTTAGCATCTTTATCTTCACTTACACAGCGGTTAACTACATTCTCTACATAATCAGTTATCATCTTCATGATAGAATTACGCATGCTTTCTCCATCAAGAACTCTTCTACGTTCTGCGTACATAATCTCTCTCTGCTCATTCATAACCTGATCATATTCAAGAAGATGGCTTCTGATACCAAAGTTATTAGTCTCAATCTTCTTCTGAGCTGTCTCTATAGCCTTGCTTAACATCTTATGCTCAATCTGTTCATCCTCAGATACCCCAAGACTGTTGAATATATTCATAAGTCTTTCCTGTGCAAACAGCCTCATAAGATCATCTTCAAGAGAAATGTAGAATCTTGATTCACCAGGATCTCCCTGTCGTCCAGAACGTCCACGTAACTGGTTATCAATACGACGGCTTTCATGTCTTTCTGTACCAATAATCTTAAGACCACCTGCAGCAACAGCCTCATCATCAAGCTTAATATCAGTTCCTCGACCAGCCATGTTAGTAGCAATTGTCACTGCACCCATCTGACCTGCATCGGCAATAATCTCTGCCTCAAGCTCATGGAATTTGGCATTAAGAACTTTATGTGGAATACCTTTCTTCTTAAGCTTTTCGCTAAGGTATTCAGATGTGTCAATATTTATCGTGCCTACAAGTACAGGCTGTCCTTTTTCGTGTGCCGCTACTATATCAGCAACAACAGCATTGAACTTTTCTTCCTTTGTCTTATAAACAGCATCTTCATAATCGATACGAGCTACCGGAAGATTTGTAGGAACCTCAACAACATCCATCTCATAGATGTCACGGAATTCTTTTTCCTCTGTAAGAGCTGTACCTGTCATACCTGATTTCTTTGCATATTTATTGAAGAAGTTCTGGAATGTAATAGTTGCAAGCGTCTTGCTCTCACGTTTTACTTTTACATGCTCTTTTGCCTCGATTGCCTGATGCAGACCATCAGAGTAACGACGTCCCGGCATGATACGTCCTGTAAACTCATCAACGATGAGAATCTGGTCATCTGCAACAACATAATCCTGATCACGGTGCATTAAATTGTGTGCACGCAGAGCAAGAATGATATTGTGCTGAATCTCAAGGTTCTCTGCATCTGCAAGGTTATCGATCTTGAAGAATTTCTCAACCTTCTCCACACCTTCCTGTGTCAGATTGATGACTTTATCTTTCTCATTTACGATGAAATCACCGGTCTCCTCGATCTCAATACCCATAATGGCATCCATTTTGGAAAACTCCTGACTTGCCTCACCACGTTTCATCTGTCTTGCAAGAATATCACATGCCTCATACAGCTTTGTGGATTTGCCACTCTGACCGGAAATGATCAGCGGTGTACGCGCCTCATCGATCAAAACAGAGTCAACCTCATCGATGATCGCATAGTGCAGATCACGCTGAACCAGCTGTTCTTTGTAAATAACCATGTTATCACGCAGATAATCGAAACCAAGTTCGTTATTTGTACCGTAAGTAATGTCAGCGGCATATGCCTCACGTCTTTCACCGTTGTCAAGCTCGTGAATAATAAGTCCGACACTCATACCAAGATAACGGTAAACTTTTCCCATCCACTCACTGTCACGCTTAGCAAGATAATCGTTGACAGTGATGACGTGTACGCCCTTGCCTTCCAGAGCGTTCAAATATACCGGAGCAGTTGCAACCAAGGTCTTGCCTTCGCCGGTGCACATTTCAGCAATATTTCCCTTGTGGAGGATAATACCGCCAATCAGCTGCACATCAAAGTGACGCATGCCAAGTACACGGCGGGATGCTTCTCGTATTACAGCAAAAGCTTCCGGCAGGATATCCTCAAGAGTTTCCCCTTTCGCCAGTCTTGCCTTAAATTCATTTGTTTTGTTTGCCAACGAGGAATCGCTAAGTTTCTTCATTGAACCTTCAAGAGGATTTATTTCCTGTTCAACGATCTTGCGGATCTTTTTGATCTCTTTCTCATTTGAACCATTGAACAACCTGTCAAAAAACTTATCAAACATCGAAGCAGCTCCTTATTTAAATTGATTCAAGAATCTAATCCTTCCAGCATATCTATTCATCTGTACATCTTGTTTATTTTATCAAAATACCCCCATATAGTCAAAAGGGAGCGGAATA